>Ga0099826_10002151_pt1 | contig 12534 bp, 5 predicted proteins | sample Mtrugardesep15_FD_76830 | JGI IMG/M metagenome (GOLD analysis project Ga0099826, IMG submission 76830) | Root nodule microbial communities of legume samples collected from California, USA - M. trunc garden sep15 | ecosystem: Host-associated > Plants > Roots > Nodule | place: USA: California...
CCATATATACCTACTATCTAGTCGTCATTTGCCAAATTTAATAAACACCCAATAAATTTGTTAGGAGTTTTGGATTAAACGCAAGGCAAAATGTCCTTTTTTTAGTTGGCTATGAATACACGTGGTATCCAATACATACATTATACTAATATATATGATATGATTTGGCATTATTATTTCATCATGCAACATGCAAATTAATCTTGATCGGTTGTGACAAGCATTGGGAATTACACATGGCTGCCTAACATGACAATATGTTCATAACCGATAGGAAGTTCACGAGCATAAACTATTATTGCTCACTTTTCACTTTTTGATTAATGTTGTGGTTGTTGAATCAAACTAAGAACCATGCACGTCTCTTCCACTTCTTTGGAAATTTATACGTGTCTCCTAGGGTTCTTATTGAAGCCATGAATCAATCCTAATCATAAAAAATATGAACAAAAAAAGGAATTACCCGTAGTTTGATTATATAAAGATAGGTGCTTATAAAAAAAATGTGACGAGTAGAGTATCATATTTAGACTAGATTTTTTTATTTGAGTGAAACGATCTTTTAATCCAATTCAATTTATATAGATTTAAAATAATTGAATTTTTCGTTTTTTTAAGCAGCCTAATGATTAAGAATTCACCATTTAAATTGAATAAAAAGAGAGTTCAAAATTGAAACAGTAGATCTTGCTTATTGTAATGTCCTTACCAAACTAAACTAATAAATTGGGATATACACAATTAATCCAATATAAAAAAATCACATTTATTTATATTTTTATTTTTTAGGGGACATCTAGTTACAATTTATTCACAACATATATAGTTCAAAATATAAGTGATAATAAAAGTTGATGATTATTATCAAATCTCTCAAAAGAGTATTCTTAAGTGTAAGTGAATAAAAGAAATCTCTCAAAAGTTGAGTGATTATAGTGTCGTGGATGCAAATCTTCCCACAAACAAAATAATCAAATTAAAAATGTAAATTATTTCTGTCTTTGGTTATTTTAGTTTTTACCTTTACATGTGGTTGGTTGATATATTATAATTTGCATTAGATTATACCTCTTTATAAACATTAGGTATATAACCTGTGCGTTGCACGGGTTGGATTATAGCTTGTATTTGAAAAAATAAAAGTTGGGATAAGTATAATCACATATATTTTAGTGATTTATAATATTAGTGATATGATTATTTTAATATTAATTTATAATAAAATAGGAGTATTGTTTCAAACATATGAGAATTTATAATCGTAGATTTGTGTAAATATTTTAAGGATAAATAATATAGAATTTTTGGTGAATTTTATAATATTTAATAAGTTTAAAGACATATATCGTAGTTTATCTTAATGCAATCATATAAGAAAATTCAGTTATGGTATCCTTATTTTGAATGTTCCTACCAAACTTCCATTTCTGAAATTTTATTCTAACTTTTATTGATCCAAATTATTTTAACCAACTATTTGTTTACCTTCTTGTCACCTTGCTCAATTCATATTTTTTTTTGTCTATTTTTTTTCAATTAATGTTTACGTTCCCATGTTTATTTAATCATATATTGACATTAAGGAATAATAAATGGTGATATTTTTTTGTAAATTATTAATCAAATTAACATATTTCATTTTATTTTTTGTATAAAAGTTCAAGTCTATTAACATATTGTAAAATTATTAATGCTACAATAACTCAAGTCGAATATATAAAGGCGGGATCAATATTGTTGAATGTTAATATAGTGAACAAATCGTGACTATAAATAAAGACACCAAAACTATAATCAAATCTTATTTTATAATATTTACTCCAAAAATAAAAACTTATTTATTTGTCATGAATTTGGCTTTATTTGCAACTAATTATTTAAATATGCACATTTTTTTCCTATAAAAATAAATATTGAATCATTAACATTATGCTGAAAATTTTGAGGGAAATTGACCAACTATTTTTTTTAATTGAATTGACCAAAAATTTCAATTTTAAAGGCCGAATTGATAATTTAATTGCTCAAATTCCATTGCTCAAATTCCATAACCCTTGTAGTATATAGTATATGTACAATGCAACTTACACACATGAATAGACATAGCTTTTGAGATTCAAGAAAACTTTAATTTATCTTTGAGATGAAAATGAGAATTTTTTTTAACTCAAACTAAATTAAGTTATTTATGAAATGGAATAAGAGAGGCACAGAGCTTTTTTAAAGGTGACACATCATCAATATTCTAGCTTTAACAATAACTCAAAGGTACACACAAATATATGCTTAAAATTCCACTACTCTCATAGAATATAATTCATGTACATGGCTTAGCGAGACATATGATCGCCTTTAAAAAAATGGTAAGTTTTACCAAACTAAGTTACTCTAAACATAAATAAACATAACTTATGATATTCTAGAAAACTTCAATTTATCTGATTTTGAGATGAAATTCTATGCAATATACAACCTTGTCTAATTCACGTAATCCAACAAAAAAAAATTATTTATAATATTAATCATAATTCTTAAAAAAAAAAAGGTCATCATGAGTTAGATGACAAACAAACTTAACTAAAATATGTTCTATGAAAATGTGAGATGACCAATTATCCAAATCAATGTATAAAAGAACTTAAAAAAAACTAAACACAAAACTACATCACACTAATTCCAAAAATACATCACACTTCCAAAAAAAAAAAGTCAACTATTTATAAAAAGATTTTCAATAATAAATCATGAGAAAAATAAACTTTGATTCAACTATAAAAAAGACCATCAACAAATACATGTGAAAAGGAAGAAAACTATTCAAATAAATTAATAGATATTTATTCAAAAAAAAATTAATAGATATAAAAGTACATTTTAAAAATTCATAAGACATATAGCTAAGAGAAACCTCACTCACATAAAAAATTGACACTATTAGTGATCACACCTCTCTTCATTGTTATGGGTAAAACTTAAAAATAAAACTGCATTAGTCTAAGGAAATAATGTGTTCGCTATATATAATCTTCTATGCTATATGTGGCATATATGAACTACTTTTTGATAAAACAAATCAACCAATTTATGAACCTAAAATGTAAATCCAAACACAAAAATGAAGGAAAGGAAAGTAAAAGGAAAACCACATCACCTTAACAAAGAAGAAAGGCATAAATAATCATGGTAGTAGAGCTGAGAATCATGCATATATACGATAAGATGGGGTAAGATTTTATTGAAAAACTTAAAACGTTTATTTTTAAAATTTCCAATCTAATAAATAGAATTTATTTGGATAGCATTTCCAAAGACTGACTTTTCATTAACCTTTTGAAAATTTGATTAGTGTATACATTTTTTGTTACGTGGACATATAGATTTGATTTAATTATTAAATTATAGAAGGATACATATTTTTCTTTGAGGTATCCTAGTAACTGTCAAAGCAACTTGTGGATTTATGATTGTTAAAGTTCTATTTTTTCCACTTCCGTAACGAACTTTTTTAGAGCCTTTTAATGGGCAATTTACTTTTTTTCTTCCTCAAACTTTTTACTTAAATATTAATGAAGGTTTTAGTTTTGTATCATTAACATTTTCACATTAAATTGTATTAAGTCAATGACCAACTAATTTGAATGGACATTCTTATCGTTTACTTGCGATGTATTTAAAGTAAGATCAAAGTTTTGTATGAACAAGTCAACTCAAATTGACATAAGAAAAAACGAATATAGGAATTAATATTAGAAGGATCACTTTAATCTAGAAGGATCTAATATATGAATTAATACCGAGTATGTTAGTATGCATTTGTCTTATTGTGTGTATTTACCTATATAAGTAGGGTCTTGTTAACCGGTGCCCGGGGCACTGGTTAAGGAATCCAAAAGTAGAAAAAATTGTCTTGAAAATATAAACTATTACTTTTGACCACTAATTATTACACAACTTTTTAATAAAATCTTGCTTCTTTTGGATGCTTAACCAATACCCCCGATGCTTAACCAATGTCACGGGGGCACTAGTTAACATTCACCATATAAATATTGTATTTGTATGACTTTAAAATGAAGAATTTTAGTATTTTCTTTAGTTTCTTAGAAAGGAGTAGTTAGAGTAATTTATTAGTTTTTGGTGATATTCATAACCTATCACCAAGTGAGTAGTATGGTTGAATGATAAAGTATCAAAAGATTTAATTTGGGCTCAGCATTCCTCAATGATAGTATAAAATATAACATTATGAGAAAAGTATTTTTTAAAAGAAAAAAATAGCTCCTCGTAAGGTGTATTTGCAAACATGTGAAATGTAATAGCAAGTTTATTTTAGGTTTTCATTTAGTAGTTTCTTTGATCCATATTCAACAATCACTTGTTTAATTAAACATTACATGAGGCGGGTCCAAAACTTGATGTTCTATCAATAAAGGATAATCGTTTCATGAAATTTTGCCATGCATCCTTACATTTGCACCATCACCCCCTACAAACTATTAAAAATGTTAATTTTATCCTTTGTTTAATTTAACTTTTTACACCATTATTTTTTCACCCTTACTTTTGAAATTTTGCCATGCATAACATTTCTGGTATGCAATAGACTTTTTAGTTTCTTATTTTTTTTTCCAAAAAACTACGAAAAACTTTTCCAATGTGTGTTAAAAAAAATAAAAAAAACCCAGAAACCTAGAAAAATTATAACCTAAAACCCTTTCGAAAAAAAAAAAAACCGAAAACGTTAGTAGGAGTTTTCAAAGCAATTAACAAACTCGAAATATTTGTTGTAATAAAAGCATATTTATAAACTGGTAAAATTAAAGACAAGTTTATAGTGTTTCATCTCCTCGAGCCAATTACACAATCAAAACATAAACATTACCTATGGCTTCTTCTTCTCCTCTAAAAAAACGACGTGTTTATCAGTTCTAGAGGTGAAGACACTCAAGCCAATTTCACAAGCTTTCTTTATGCTTTTTTGTGTAGAAACCATGTTGGAAACCTATGTAGACTCTATGATCGAGAAAGAAGAGGTTTGGACGTTGAAATAGTTATATGATAAATAGTGAATGTGCATCTAAATGCGGGCATTGAACTATCCATAAATTGCTGAAGAACATAAGATATAGAAAACTAGAAGAAAAAAAAAATTAGGATAGAATTCCTTTAATTATAAGTTATTATCATGTTATTGTACCTAATTTAACATGTTTCCATTTACTTTGTAAAGTTTATTTTGTTTCTAAAACTTTAGTCCGGTTCAACAATTGTTGATATCTTAATTTGGAGTTTAAATTGTTGAAGAACAAAAAGATACAGAATAATTAGATGTTTTTTTTTTTTGAAGGAAGAATAATTAGATGTTTAAACGAGAAGTTTCCAGCTTTCCATGCATACATATGTTTATTTATGTATTTACCATTTGCTTTTGATTGTTTCATAGTTTTGATGTTGTTAACTTTTGGTTTAAACCTAGAGTGTTTTTTTAGTTTTGCATTAAACTTTACAAATTGATCTTCATTCTACAATAAATCAACTGCAAAGTATACACAGACAATTTAAAACAAATCATGCGTGAGAGAATATAACATTTTGATCTACGTAAATCTAAAGTAGTAGTGTTGCATGTGATTAGACAAAAAGTAATTGGCAATAAGTTTGGGCATCATGATTGTTGTTTTTTTTGTTTTTTTTTGTATACATTTTCCTGTCATTTTTAGAGTTGCTAGAAAGATGAAAAATTTACATGCATAATGTAGTCTTACGATTGATTATGTGTATATATATTATGTCTATCTCTTTGTAGGAATACATTATAAGAAGAATAGTTTTATTAAATGACCAAGATTATCATTGGAGCCAATGGAATCAACCCCTCGAAGTACTTTGCAAATATTATTTCACTGATTTGTTTGAGATTGGACTTGATTGATATATACTAGATTGTAATGCTATGCCATTAGATGTTACACTATTATATAGGTGTGAACTTTATAAAGATATTAGGCATGGTTAAACGGGGGGCAATAAGATATATTTTTAAGAGAACAATTATCTCCTAAAAAATTTGGAGGACTTGCAAACATTAAATAAATAGATAATATACATATCAATCGAGTCAAATCTTTATATGTGATGGTTGAATGTGTGAAGACTTCATAAATTTGGTTAAATGGGGTCAAGATGTATATCTTTAAGTGAACAATTATCTCATAAATTTCTTAGAGGACTTCAAAGCACTAAATTAATACACAATTTCTCACCAGCACTCAAAAAACACGGGTGTTGTAAAATGAGATAAAAGTTTCTTTGTTGGGTTAATATTTTATAATATTGGGTTAAATATGTTTTTCCTCTCTATAAAATTGAGAACTTTTAAGTTTAGTCCTTACTTAATTTTAATAGCTTTTTTAATCCCTACAAAACACATTTACTTACAATTTTAGTCCCTGCTGAGACAAACTTTGTTTAATTATACTTGAATTCTTAAATTTTTTAACGATTTTTTTAAAACAAGTTTAGAACACTGTGAAAGGTTCAGTTACTGAAATCTATAATTTTTTTAACATGAAATAAATTAAATTTGAGTTTTTTTAAACGAAAAAAGTTCAAGATAAAAGTAACAAAAATATGGACGTGGAAATCAATTTTTTGTAATAATTTTTTTGTGGAGGAACTTTTAATAATGTTCTTAACACGTCTGTGAAAAAATTGATGAAAAACTTAAGAGTTTAGCTTTAAACATAAATTAAACAAATTTGGATTGAGTAAGGATTGATATTAAATGCATAAATTTTTTATAGGGACTAAAAAAACTATTAAAATTATGTAAGGACTAAACTTATAACGTCTCAATTTGATAGGGGCCAAAAACATATTTAACCCTATAATATTTGTTGATTCATAAATATATGTTATTTAATTAATATTAATTGTATTTTGTATTAGGTGTAACAAATTATATGTATAATAAAATGATGTATATTTATAATCAATTTTCTTCATCTATGTTGCACAAGTGTATATACTAGTTACCAACCACCCTCCACACCATCCTGCAAAAAAACTTAGTTCGCAGAGTCTTATACCTCGCAACCAACTCTTTTTGCCAAACAAACAAACATTTTCTCCAACTTCAGCCCCTTCCTTCAAACCACTCAAAATCATCATATCCTTCACAAAAATATTTTATCTGATGAAAAAGTGATTCTTTGACACCTCCCCAACCAACCACGACTCATGTCATAACAAAGTGTTGCAACCATTTCCTATTTTCTTTGACATATTCTAACAAAACCATCTCCCTCCACTCCATTCATCATCCATCTCAAAACTCTCCGTCACAACGAGTCTATACTTCATTCCCTCTTCACAAACCCATTTAAAATCTCCAACACCATTTTTTCAAGAGATCTAAATTAAAAACTCTTAAATTTCTCTCCCCCAAACAACCTTTTTCTTCCAATAAATATTTTGTCCTAATGAATCATTGTATTCACGATCCTCCTCACCCCTCCTATCCCCCATAAAAAAATATCTAAAAAAAGCCTCAATTTTAAAGACGGTATCTTATATGGCTTTGAAATACGAGGGGAAGTGCACCGACAACGAGGTTGAGACAAAATTAATAGAATAAAGCGACCTTCTATGGACAAATCATGACACTTCAAAAAAGACGGTCTGTCTCTTATACGATCAACCACATGATTCAAAAACCATAATCTACGAGGATTATAGCAAAGTGGCAACCCCAAGTATTTAAAAGGAGTTGTACTCACCTTACAATTCAACATTAAAGCAACCTCATTCAACCAAAAGCTATCAAAGCTAATACAAACTAGTAAACTTTAAGAAAGTTCAACTTCAACCCAAATAGCAGTTCAAAAAGCAAAAATATGGCATTGGTTGTGCAAATATTACACCAACTTTTTAGGCCAATGATCAACGTATCAGTTGCACATCGGAGATGAGTAAATTTGAATGCATCATCATCGTCCACTTGAAAGCTACATTTTTTCTCCAATCATACAACATTGAAATTAACGAGTGAAACCCTTCTGCTGCAATTAAAAACAAAAAAGGCGACAAAGGGTCTCCCTACCTTAACCCACTACCCATAATAAATTCATCAATCGGACAACCATTAACAATAACTGAGATTGATGATGTCCTCAAACACTCTGACATCCAAAACCTCCATTTTAAAGAAAAATTCATATGTTTCAAAATAGAGTCAAGATAAGACAAATCCATCAAGTCGTAAGCTTTCTCAAAATCATCTCTGGCATAATTAGTTTTCTCTTATTTGCTTAGCTTTATCCACAACCTCGTTGGCAATTAAGACATCATCAAGAATCTGTCTATTTGTCACAAAAGCCGATTAAGAATCAAACATCAAAACTAATTGTTCTGGTTCAAGACTAGTTGTCATTTGTTCCAAAATAAACATTGTTTAAATATGTTTCACATAGATTGAATAAAAAATGAATGAATAAATACATTAACTTTACAAAAATGCCTCGATTATCTTTTTTTAATTGCAAATTTTAGTATTTTAATTGTTATGTTAGTTTTTTTTTTCTTTTTCAAAATTCGAACCATGAACTTTTACTTCTTAATTAACTCTTTTAATAATTTAGTTAAACCAAGTGAACTATTCATCTCCCTCCAATAATGACTAGAAAATAGTGTACTCCATACAATAGTAATTAGGAGTAAAGTTGGAATAAATCAATTAATGTTGAAATGAAAAAAAATAAAACAACGCTTATTTTAAAATAAATTCTTTTGCTAAAACAATAATTACTTCAAGACACAGGACTAACATTTTATTAAAAATTATACACTCAATTTCTAAAAAATTCTTTTTTTCATCATCAAACTATCTCTTTTAAATTCATTAACAAATATCTTAGAACATCACTTAACAAGACTGTCTCTTTAATTAATATTTAAACTTAGAAAATCCCTTATAAGTTATAATGCAAAATCATTTGGTCACCTCCACTATGGCCCACTTTTACGTGATAGTGATAAGATCTCATGAGTAATGGTGAAAGAATATCAAAGAGATGAAAAGGCAAGGACAAATATGTCATTCCCCATAAATCTCACCTTAACCTTTTCCTTTCAACATTTTCTGTTCCTATCACAAATACTTTTATTTAATTGGTTAGCTAATGAAAATTTCAATCAATCCAAATATTATTCTCTAACTTAACCCTCATTTCCATCACAAACCCAATCAAGTCGCACTAACATTTTTGATAAAAAAAAACCGTGTCTAACATTCGATACGTGTCGATGTCTAATAACGACATACTATCAATACATATAATTACATCTAACTAATTTATTTTGTGTTCGATCTATGTCGTGTCAGCATTGGATAAAACAAATCATCACAAGACAAACAAATCAATACATATAATTACATCTAACTAATTTATTTTGTGTTCGATCTATGTCGTGTCAGCATTGGATAAAACAACCTCGCATGACTGACATGTGAGATTATCACAAGACAAACAAATTATAAAATTAATTTGTTTTTTATTTACGTAAGAAAAGAACAAACAGGAACCTATTATTGAGAGAGAGAGAGAGAAGAAGTAGACAGAGGAGAGAGTGTGTATTGTGTTGTGTGTTTTTTAGCATCTCCAAATCCAAAGAACCGTTTGTTTAGTCATTTTTATCACAAACAAAAAATTTCCCATTTTTCTGCTTTTAGAGAGAGAAGATTGCAAGAGAGAGAGGAAAAAAATCGTGTTTTTTTTGTTGGGTGTTGAAAATTGCAATGGTTGAAGTGGAAATCGAATTCGAAACAAGGGTATGAGAAGAAAAAATTGTATCTTTTTTTTGATGGGTTTGTTTGAAATTATGATCTTGTGAAAACCCAGAAAGGAAATCTTCGATGTGTTGATAGATAGAGAGATTTTGAGGATTTTTTGTGTGGTCCGTTGATTGAAAAATGAACGGTGGCGATGAGGTTGTTGTAGCTCCGGAGGAACCAGTGCAACCGTTGGAGTGGAAATTCTCGCAGGTTTTTGGTGAACGTGCGGCTGGAGAGGAAGTTCAGGAAGGTAATTATTTGTTTCACATGTTGTAGTGTGCTTTTTTGATGGTACTATGTTGCTGGATCCACTTTATTGTGTTTGGATTAGGGTTTGGTTTCTTTTGGGTTGGATCTGTTTTGGATCGTGTTTGTATAAAATGATGTTCTTTTTTGCATTGTTAAGTTTTACTTGGTTGGATTGATATGACTGTGAAATTGAAACTGAGGTTCTAATGAAGTGGTTATAGTTTTGGATTTGTATTTGGCATTGATTTTTGTGTATTTAGTTGTACTTACATTCCTAGCAGCTATTGCTGTGGTGAATTGATTTGTTAAGTTTTCGATGTGAGTTTGAGAGTTCCGGGGTTAGATCTTAATGGTGTGTAGTTCGATGAGTGGGATTGATAACGGAGATGGAGCAAATGAGTTTTTGCCAAAGGAGGACAAACTATATATATGTTCGTAAGTGCATGTTTGTCGTTTTGTTTGAAGCATCTGAGTGTAGCTGTTGTCGAAATCACACTGGCACTCCATGATTTCATTAAACTAACCGCCAAGCCAATCAAAACATGCAATAAATAAGTTTGAAGGAAGGGCTTTTCGCATAATGTTAGATACTCGGTGTCGTTACTGTTATACTAATGTAGCAGCTGGAATTTGTGATTCAGTGTAGTCCGTCATCCTTGGAATTTTACCTTTGCTAAAATTACCCTCGGGAGTTGTATTCAATCTTAAGCATTCACAGTCGAATTCCTTTTCCCAATAATTGTTTATTTGGCAGATTTTTATTTTTATTTTTATTTTGAAAAAAGATTTTCGCTAAGCAAAACCAATAAATTGGTGTATTAACATGAAACATAGCTTCAGTGTAACTATTCTTGGTAGAATTTGTGTGGATTTAGCCTGTGCTTATTTTCCAAGGAGTTCTTGTTGTGGTGAATTGATTTGTTAAGTTTTCAACGTGAGTTCGAGTGATCATGGGTTAGATCTTAATGGTGTGTAGTTTGATGAGTGGGACTGAGAATTGATATGGAGCAAATGAGTTTGTGCCGAAGGAGGAAGAAATATACATATGTTCATAAGTGCATGTTTGTCATTTTGTTTGAAGCATCAGAGTGTAGCTTTTGTCAAAATCACATTTGCCAAAATCACATTGCAACTCTGATTTCATCAAATTCACCACCAAGCCAATGAAATCATGCATTAAATAAATTTGAAGGAAGGGCTTTTCATATATAATAGTTAGATACTCGGTGTTACTGTTATACTAATGCAGTGGTTGAAATTTGGGATTTAGTGTAGTCCTTCATCTTGATGGTTGCACTATTTCTCTATTATCTTCTAGTTGTTTCTGGCGAATTAGTTTTTGATAATTAAAACAATTCAGTGTCTCAACTTTGAGCCTATATGGTCTTAAAGCATTTCCCCCCAGCCCCATACCTGGTTTTTATCTATGTTGTTAATCTCGGATAGCGGCGTGGAGCACTGGACCCCAAAACTGCTAAAGCGGCATGGTTGACGACATAGGTTATGATGGTCGTGCTTCATTCTAATTTATATGTCTAATGATGATTGAAGAAAATAGACCGCAAGGCGCCAAGTATCGTAGAACTTCAATTTCCCAGCCATAACCAAATATTGAAATAAAACAAGGATTTAAGAGAGTAAACAATTGTCTTGATGGTTAGTAACAGAGTGTAATTGGAATGTGAAACATTCATTTAATAATATTTTTTTGCGAGGGAGCAATTATATCTTCTATTAAATATATTGAATCTGGATGATTTGATTCTAAGATTGTTTAGTTTTGGACACTTTTGACAAGGTACCGTTGGTAGATTATGGTGGTAGAGGTTTAGACTTGGTGAAAGACCATTGTTTCTTTTTTCACATAAACATTGCTTTTGGAAAGACGATTTAGCTCGCATGAAAACTCTAGTACTCATGTTAAGCTGTAACTAAGAGTAAGATCTAGGGCCTATTTGGATCAACTTATTTGAACTTATTTACTCACAGGCATAGTCTCCAGTGAGACTGTTTGTGAGAGTTTATGGAAACAACTTATGACATGTCCATAAGCTGTTTTCATCTTATTTCGATAAGCTCTTCGGATATTTTATGAAAATAACTTATAGCTTCTATTGAAACAATTTGATTTGATTTTACCTTCTGTTATAAAATAACTTCTGCATGAGCGCTTAGATGATAAGTTGTTATAACTACTTGATTGAGTTGTTTAAGGAAGTAGAGAGGATATGAATTTTGTGAATCTTGTTAATTCTTGATGAATATTTATGTTTGGCCTATAGACACCATTAACAGAATGATAGATTCTTCTAGTACAAAGCGATTGACCTATCTGGATTAGCTTTTGTTGCAGGTTAATGTGTTAGTTTCCTAATTATTTACCCAATTTTCTGTCTACAGTGGACATAATATCTGCTATTGAATTCGACAAGTCTGGTGATCATCTTGCGACC
>Ga0099826_10002152_pt1 | contig 12526 bp, 10 predicted proteins | sample Mtrugardesep15_FD_76830 | JGI IMG/M metagenome (GOLD analysis project Ga0099826, IMG submission 76830) | Root nodule microbial communities of legume samples collected from California, USA - M. trunc garden sep15 | ecosystem: Host-associated > Plants > Roots > Nodule | place: USA: California...
CCCTGGTTCACTCGACCTCATTTCCCTTGAGCAGTTTGTTGCACACTTTGCCCAATGTTGATCGCTCTCCTCTCTCGGTGGTCGCCGATGTTCCATCAACAGGAACCTCAAGTTGTTTCTCCCCCTCGTGACATGGATCTCTCTTGCTTGTGCAGGGACCAATGATTCTACTATGATGGTGACAACTTCTTTTTGTCCTATTAGTTTAGACTGTATTAGACAACTAGACCAAGGGGTAATAAGTCTATTTCAATGAGTTTCCATTTGAAGGATGGAGAGAATAAGAGATATGACACTAATCGGCGATGTGGTATATACCTAGACGTAGAGACAAATGAGATAGTTGACAATAGAGATTGAAGTGGCCAACAACAGGTCGATGGTCGAATAAATAAAGGTATGCCCTTTTAATATATCAATGAAAAATGTTAAAAAGTGTCTTTAGGGTATTGATTAAAAAAATCATTATCTTAAAATGTTTGTAATCTACTTTTTAAAAGTTTAAAATTTGTGTTTTCTGATGCAAAACTTCTGATTTTTTCTTCCTAACAAGCACGACCCTTTATCATTGTACTCAAGTTCGTCTTTCTGCTAAGTTTCATGAGTAGACATTGTCCCATCTACCAACGTAGCCATTAAATTCAGGAACTAAAATTAAAGTCGGTCCCTCCAATGGTAAAAGTCCTAAACGGAAAATTAAAATTGTATACTCTTCCTTTATCTTCTTCACACTCTCCACTCATCATCTTCCATTCTTCACACTCTCCACTCGTCATCTTCCATGAACATCCTCCACTTTCTACTGGACTAAAAAAGAACTATGTTGGCCATTTTGGCTTCTTAAAAAGAGAACTGAATAATCAACATTTTGGCCATTTCGTTGTGTATCACTGTGTTCATAAAAGAACCAAACTAAAGTGTGTATAACACCAGACATTCCAGATTATATATCAGAATGCTCAATAATGTTGCGTGCACGTGGTTAATCAGCATTGTTGCTCAAAGTTAGTCATTAGTCAATGAAAGTTAGTTATTTGTTAATTCCAATTTCTAATTGGAATGAATATATAGCAATTTTTCTATTATTTTTTAATTATCATATAATTGTATAAAATGGCATAATGAATGTATGCATAGGTGGAATGTGATAGTTTCTGCAATCGGCGTTTGACTGAACTTTAAGAGTGCAATTTTGCTAAGATTTAAGGTGATCAACATAAAGAGTATATTCGGTATGCAATTTCATTCTTCTTAGGTTGAATCATTTTATGTGTTAAGCATAATCAACATATAACCATGTGTGTTGTGTGCAATGACTTTAACATATTGATCTGTTGCTTTGATAACTTATTATGACTCTGGTCCCTATATGTAGTCACTTACCGAAGTTACTATCATTTCAGTCTTTAACATTTTGTTCACAAATTCAAGCAAATATAAGGTAGTATTAGTAGCACTAAAACTTACCGTATTCTAAGGCAGTATCAGAACATCAAAACATAAAACTAGACAACAAATCAACAATACAGACTATTAACCATTAACTACCAATCAATGACACTAAACTAGAAAACCAATAACTTAAAAAACCAGTGACATACCAAGGCAATAGTCTCTTCAAATTTAGGGCTTGACTGGATTTTTTAAGGAAGATAGATTAACCGAAAACACAAAAATAAAGGAAAAAAAACAAAAATAAAATGTTCATCAAAGAAGAAGAGGGGAGAATGCAAAGGAGAAAAGGGGATAAAAGAGTTTTCGAAAAAAATTATGAAGTTTTACCATTGGAGGGAGTCTTTCATTTTAGACTCCAAAATTGGGCATATGACATGATAACCCCCATCAATGAGTCCACTTGGAGTTCAACAGGGCGTTTAGCGGCCACATCAGCACTTGAGACCATGTCAGGTCAAGAGATATTACAAAAAGACTAACGTGAGTACATTTAAGAGACTCGAGTTATTTTAAATTTTTGTAACCTTAGATACTAATTTGAGACCGCCTATATAGTCAAAGACCAATTTGGTGATTTACTCCTAAACACACCCTTAAATAACATAACATAGGCAACTTTATATTATTTTCTAAAAATATTTTCTACAACCATTTACATAACTTGGAATGGAAAGGAAAAAAAAACAGCATGTGATTTTCTCTTCAAAGAGTGTAACCAACATGCGGTTGATCCAACTGGTAAGGGGTTTGACACCTCATGAGTTTGATTCCTGAGGCTTGGCATAAGGTGAAAACTCAGTCGAGAGGGGAGAATCCTAGGAGCAAATTTAAAAGATGGTGTTCATAAAGAATGCAGGCCAAACAATGTTCCATACAAGTTTTATCTGGCCAGGTGATCCATAGGACTTGAAATCAAAATATATCAGTCTAGAATAATGACATCTTACTAAAATGCCTTTTTTATATACACATATATCTTACTTTAAATGGCAACAAAGGGCAGTTGAAAGATTAACATACCAGAGGATGCCAAAAGTCTGTTATTATTAGTGTGTGTTAAGATTGTTTTTTAATTTAATTAAATGGCATCAAACAAGGAAGACACCAAAGGGATTACACAAGATTATTACTCAGGTTATCATCTTACAGCAGGCAAATACAAACTCCTGTGGCAAAGATCAATCTGATCGGATTCCACCCATGAAGGTCCTCGGATCAGGACAGTTTCCACTAAATTGAGCTTGTGAAAAATCAAAACCCGGGTTCTGCAAAAGGAACAACGTAATCAATAGAAATAGTAGATAGAAGCAAAAAGAATATCCTATTTTAACCCAAATAATGTAATGTGATGAATGGTTATCATAGACTCATAGTCATTAGAATCTAACACAATCTATATCTGTTGCCATAGACAGTTATTAACTTCACCACTTAGACTGATTAATTCAGAAGCAATTATTGTAAATTTGTAATTTAACATAAAAAAATACTTCTCTTTCTTTTGGGTGGGGGAGGGTCAAAATCCAGCAATAATTTACCTCAAAAAGAGAACAATTTCAGTGGTGTCCAAAACAAAATGATGATAATACATCAATTCAGAATTCCCATCGTCAAGAAAGTTAGAAAATATTAATATTCAATCAAATAGTTACAGTGAAATTCTCTGTCAAGATTAAGGACTTCCTTCAGATCTCTAATGGGGCAAGTTGGTTAACACAATCAATGCCAACAATATTAAAAAAAATTGACAATTATAGGTGAGAAGATACAAACAATAAATGGGAGCAGACCAACTTGCCAGACTGCACAAAGTGTAGGCAATCTTAATAAGCAGAATTTCCATCTTAACATCAACCGTCTCTACCCACAGTAGTCACCACACCAAAAGAAAGAAAAAAAAGAGGAAAAGTGACTCAATATTAGAAGAGATTAGAAACCTATGGTTACTGTAGAGAATGAGTGTCCTCTGACAAAAGGCTAAAAAAAGCTACATCCTTAACTCTCCCTTTGACATACGAATATTTTCTGAGTATACCCTCCCTAAGGAACCCAACCTTTTCCAAGACCCTTGATTCTCCACAGAAGCAAAAGCTTGTATCCTAACCAAATCAGGGATATCCTTGAAAACTTGTGATACAGCAACTTTCACTGCTTGGGTGCATATACCTTGACCCCAATAGTTAGCAGCTAAAGCATAGCCAATCTCAGCTCTACACCTATCATCATCATCACCGGATCCAGCTGGAGGAATTGATATGAATCCAATAGTTTGATTATCAATGCATATGGATCGAGTCCAAGGGTGAGGAATGCACACATCTTGGATGTAACACAAAGCTTGTTCCCTTGAAACAAAACTTTTTCGTCTAGTATAGTTTGTCACTCTATCATCACCTGCTACTAACATGAAATCGTCTACATCACTCAATTCAAATGGCCGCAGGGTGATTCTTGACAAGTTCATTGCCATAGCTAGTATACTTAATGAATCCAATCAGCCAATAATGTATTTCTTTCTACTCTACTTAGAAGGGAGAACTACTTTATTTATTAGTTTTTTTAACTGGAACTACCTTATTTATTAAAATAATGTATTAATAAAATGGAGTATGGGCAATCAATAAAAGCAAACAATAGGCGGAATTTTGTACATAATATTCTTGGATTAGTTGGACAGTATTTTGTATTGGCTCACTGCGCCCATGTTGCCTTGCCTGTCACCTCACCATATAGTTGATTATTTGTGTATGATATCTTTATCTTGATTATATATGGACCACAAATATAGTTTATGTTTTTTTTTTATTAAGATGTAGTTTATGTGGAATAAATCATTTAATAATTTACATATGATTATGTTAAACTATTACCAAGGCCATTGTATACAACCAACCCAGTTATTATATACTATAGAGGAACTTAAATTATCCACAAGGAACTAGAGTCAACCAAATTCAGACACATCCCTTCATATCATGACCAAGTCCATTGAATTATCAGACCCCTTGCTCATCTCAATATTATACAAATTTTAAGTAAAAGCTAATAATATCAACAATTAAAAAAAAATGGTGAATTCATTTGTAACAGCCTTGATGGTTTAAAAAAACGGTGAATTCATTTGTTTCGTCATGTCTTGACCAAGTTTGTTGAGAGAAAAAAAGGGCATAACATATGGATATCATCCCTAATGAATATACTGTGGATATAGAGAAACAAAGCCTAGCAGCTAGACGGACAGATGCAATAGCAATACATGAATATAATAAGCATACTGACTAGTAATACAACAAATACTTAAAACAAAATGGAAAATGCTAAACTTACTAAAGAAAGGTTGCAAGACAGTGAAGAAAATGAGGTGGCATATTGTGATTAGGTGAACCATTTTATTAACCACATGTATGGTTACCGATTCACGACTGCCACGTTCATATTCTTCCATTTCGTATGGGGTTTTCAATTCATCATAGAGAATAGTATTACTCAAATAAAGTTCATTATTTTTCATCAGCGTGCAGGATATACAACAATTGTATAACTTGTATTGCCTTAGCCCTTAAGGCTTTGTTTGTGAGTTTGGAGGGGAGGGGAGTGCTTTGGAAAAAAAGGAAGGAACAAGTGGAAAGAATAGAGAATTTTGGAAAGGGAAGGGCATTGGGGGCTTTAGTTTTCTCCATAATACAAAATACCCCTAATTTGGGGGAACTCAATAATTATACTGGAGGAGGATTTTAGAGGGTTTATATGCATTTTTCAAATTCAATCTATGTTGTTATAATATTCTTAAAATTAAAAATATATTAATTATAAGCATTAATTTACAATCCTCTAAAACAATACTCTTTCAAAAAATGTGAAAGGTTTCTCCATTTTTTCCTATATTTCCCACCCCTCCAAACTGCCAAACAGAGAGTAAGTATACAAATTATTATCATCACAAAGGAATGAACATAATCGGAACTCAAGATGATATAGCGGGAAATAAACAGGGTAAAAGTTAAACAAAAGAGTATCAGAATCAAATTTCAGACAAAGGATGTTGAGAAGCATAATATAGTAAAAACATCATAAAATGAAAATTGATCCGACTTCCGAATCCCATCACACGAAAAATATTACATTGAAAGTAAATCTTACCTCCTCTTGAAATCTCTGAAGCATGAGGCGTTTCTGTTCAAGATCAGTAGAGTAAGCATCCAACTGACCTTGACCTGATATGGGAGAAGCCCATGTCTGACCCTTGTCTCTCTTATTCAAAGTTATATGCATTATGTCATCCTCTGCAGTTCAAGTTCGAAAATCAGAATCAATCAACGAACTAAACTTTTTTTCGAGAAGGCAAATAATATTACTAACAACTACACTAAGTACAAGGTGTACAAAGAGTAGATAAAGGATTACAACGAGCCAGTACAGGACCATTACAACATTAATCACCACCTAAACCTTAAATACACAAAGCTTCCTAATCACCACCTGTTTCCTTTTCCACATAAAACAATGTAACATAGCTTTCTAGCTTTTGCTAACACATATAATACTACTGAAAATTTATTGTACCAAGCAAGATCACTCCCAACCCACCACCGGACCTCAATCACCAAACACCTATTCATATGCTGCAAAATTCTGCAGGTTTTGCCTCAAAAGATTGCAAGCCTCTCCTCATTAGTGCACAGTGCAAAATTCTGCAGTTTAGATCCATTCCAAACCACCTCAAGGATACAAAGGCAGACCACAGGCATATCAAGTAAAGTTATGAACTTAAAATTACAGAAGAGGAACGCCAGGATCTCTCTAGCACTCAGAGAATAATCCAGTTCCAAACAAAGAAAGCTTAGCACCATCATTGATCTTCGATCTAATATAAATCCTACAACCATTCCAATACACCTCCACGAATTTTCTCAGAACAGAAACGCTAAATTCAGCCTCCAGCATCAAAACGCTCCAACATTTACGCTATTAAACAATTTGATTCCGTTTCCAACCAACTATCTATCACTTACCACCCCCAAACAACTCAGTGGATCCTCAAGCCGCTGATTTATTTCATAAATGAAATCCTTTTGATTTGGTTTTAAGAATCTTCCAAGATAGAATCTTTGTCCCCCAAACAACTTTCTCACAATCAAAACCTATGTGAGTAAAAACCAACCAACTAAACTTAACCAAACCCAAATTAATCATATCCAATTAATTCCAAACCCAAACTAATCATATTATTTCATTTTGAATTTTAAAAACAAAAACTTACCCCAATTAATTCGAAAACCAACTAACATAATTCATAACACAACACAAACACATCACAAATATGAATATATATTAGTTAAAGCAAAAACTTTTACATACCTAAAGTCCAAAAAGAAGAATCAGTCTTCACCGGAGAAGTAAGATCATGCTGAAAAATCAAATCAAATCACACACATGAGTAACAATTATGACAAATTATGCAAAAATAACTAAAGGAGAGTGAAAAGAGGATTACATTGAGAAATGGAGGATTGCCTTTGATACCAAGTTCAATATGCTTGGACTGAATCGTACAGTAAAAAAGCTTGGAATGAACATTAGGAGGAAGATTGATGTAAATATTGACCTCATCTAGGGTTTGATCCCATTCGAACACTTTTTGACCTAAATTGAAGAAGAATAGGTTAGTTTGATTGAAGAGAAATGAAATGGAATGAAATTGGAAAGATGGAAAAGAAAAGTACCGTTGTGGAGGAATATGTGACGCTTTTCTGGTGCCAATTTTTCTGCCATTTTTGTAAACTCGTCTTTGATTTCTTCTTCTTCTGTGTTTGGTTCTTCTTTTGCACTGTTTCCTTTGTTTCTGAGAAAGAAGAAGCGCGTAGTGTTTTTCCGGTAAACAAATGCTTTTTTTTTTTTTCAGCTTGTAATATCAACCTTTGGTTTTGTTTTTTTCCACGTGTCAGACATCTATGTATTCAACTGGTAGAAATGGAGGCATCTTAAGTGGCGCAAAATTGCATTCTTATTCATTCTCGAAACATCTTATCTTATATTCTATTTAATTTAACAAGATCCATAAATCTAATTTCCTTTCTTGATCAATGTGTACATCTCTCTTCGTACATCATAATGTCTCTTAGATAACGAAAGATCCATTATATAATCTACCTTTTGATGTCTCACTCAATTAGCTGATAAAGTGACATCATGTTATGATTGTGTGTGTCACTCTCTAGGTCAAAAGATCAATTTCAAATTGCATGTTGGGAACACATTAAATGCAAGAATAGAAACATCGATATAACAAAACAACTTATATATAATCAACCAAATAAAGTATCTTCATCATAATCATATAAACTATACCTAATCCTAACATTAAAGAAAATTAATTATATATAACCTTACAATACATAGAAAGAAGAAAAAGAAATTTGATGTGAAAGACGATGCTTGGATCTTCTCCGCCTTCAACTTAGCAAAAGTGATGGTTCAAACTTAATTTTAAGTTATGGATAGTGCAAATTTGCTTAGCAAGTTGTCTTCTCACTTAGTAAATTACATTTCTTCACTTGAAGCAGTTGCCAATTGTATTTTCAAATCATCTAACATTTGTTTAGACAAATAAAATTCACTTAGCAAAAAATTTAGATTTGTTTAACCGAAGTAGGTTGTATTGGCTCTCAAAAGCTAGTTTACTGATATTTACAAAATTTTGGGAAATTTTTCTTAGATTACTTGGAAAAACAAGTTAATAAGTGCTAATTAAATGTGTATATAAGTTAGTAAGCAAAAATGTTTACTTATCAGTGACAAATAGAGTCCCTTAAAATTTAGATAACATATGAATTTTCGTCTGATTTCCTCAAAAATCCAAATTTTAATATTTTCTCAACAAAAAAGTTATTTTCAAAGCATAACATTAGACATGTCATAATATTCGTTCATGTTAAAATAAAAACAAATAGTCATGTTCAAATCACAAAGAGGAAATCAATCACACTACAACAAATTCAACATATAAAATACACAATAGCCCCGTTATTTCTACAACCAAATTACGGGTCTTACAAAATCTTGATCATATGGATATGAAATGTGTCTTCATTAGTTATACAAAAGGTGTGAAAGTTTACAAACTGTGAAAGATGGAACCTAGTGGAGGATAAAAAAATCATGATAAACATAGATGTTACTTTTGATCTGACCCATATAAGGATGAAAAGGAAAGACCCGAGTACTATATACTTAGAAACTGAAGAAAAGTCAGTTTTAGGTGGAGCCCTTCATTGATGAAACATGAGAAGATGATACTCGGACATTATGTTCAAGTGGAAGACTACAGATAATGGATCATGATTATCAATTGGTTAGAGAAAGAGAAAGGAGGATTATTGTTGCACAAAACATATGCATTTATGTTGATTTGATTTTTCATGATCTAAATGCGGTTGGAGAGTTGAAGGATTGAGAACCAAAAACTTTCAAGGATGGATATAAAAGCAAATAAATCAAGGAATGGTTGAGGGCGGTGAATTAGGAAATACATTCATTTTAGAAGAACAAAACTTGGAAACTTGTGGGACTACAAATGGATCTTTAAGAAAAAGTAAGGCATTCCGGAAGTTGAGGATCCCAGATACAAAGCAAGTCTTGTGGCAAAAGTGTTTTACTCAAGTTGAGGGGATCGACTACAATGAGATATTCTAGTCGGTGGTGAAACATTATTCTATAAGGATACTTATGACTATCATGAATAAATATAATCTTGAGTTGGAACAAAGGGACGTGGAAATCGCATTTTTACATGGAGACCTTAAAGAAATAATCTACATGGAACGTCTAGAAGGTTTTATGAAGGATAAGTGTAAGGGTTGTCTTTTGAAGAAATATGTGTATGGTTTGAAGCAAATCCCAATGCAATGTCAACGTCAGTTTGATGAATTTCTTTTAAAGATCAGATTTGTGAGAAGCAGGCATGATTCTTGTGTTTAGATATTGAAGAGCTATGAAAAAGTCATTCTCTATTTACTTCTATATGTGATCAGAAAACACAGAGAGACTAAATGATGAATTTGAGATGAATGATCTTTGTGCAAAAAAGGGAATTCTTGAAATAGATATTTAAAGAAAGTGGCAAAGTAGTTTATGACGAGTGATGTTAATCTTGTTAGCACTCATTTGGGTCATCACACAAAGTTGTTGGTTAAACAAGGTCCTCAAATCCGATGATGAGAAAAAAAAATGCTTAATTAATCCTTATGCAAGTGGAGTTGGAAGCATCATGCATGACATGGTTAATTTGTAGTATGGCAAACTTTTCTTATGCGGTTAGCATAGTGAGTCTACTTATGGCAAATATGAATCAAGTGCATCAGCAAGCTTTAAAGTTGTTGTTGAGATACTTGAACGGGTAACTGAAAGTTGGTTTTAAGTACATAAGAACAACTCAAGAGAAAGTCGCTTTGGAGGGGTGTGTGGATGTGTACTATGCGTGCAATGTCGACCTTAGAAACTCAAGCGGGGTACATTTTCCTTATTGAAGTGGGTCAAAGGAGACCTGTTGATGGAAGGGATGACCGATGAGCTAGAAATTGCTCAAGAGTGTGTGAAGATGCATTCATATAGTCAACATGTTATTCACTTGGCTAATCATGATAGAATAAAACATATTGACATTCATTTTAACTTTGCTAAAGACATGATAGAATCAGAGAAAATTGAGGTCGAAAAAGTTGTTTCAAAAGAAAATCTGGCGAATGCGTTCACCAAATCATTGCCTAGGTTAAGGTTTAAGCATTGCTTGGACTTGATCAACTTTGTTGAAGAGTAATTCATTGATGGGAAGAGAAGAAAAGTGGTTGTTGGTTAATTGGCATCACCATCTTTTTAAAGGCAACGTGGAGGATTGTTGTTGTGCCTTAAAATCTCATTAAGCAATTTTGTTGAAATCTCGGAAGTGGTTCAACATTGTTAAAATCGTGAGGTGATTGCACTGGATCGCGACAAGATTGTTGAGAGCTTTTTCGAGTTGTTTGATCCTAGATAAATCATGAGGTGAATTTTGTAATGGTCGAAAATACCAAGGCAATGACAATAGATCGTGGGGGCGATTTTCTCGTATTTTGAACCATCATTTAAACATTCTTTAATGTTTTTGTTGTGTAATTTTGATAGGCCAAAAGATGGAACTTTTGGAGAAATCATAGTCTAAGAGTTGAGTGCTTTTGAATGAGATTCTTGGGTTGAAAAATGCTTTTCATACACCTTGGGTACTTGAAATTTCATTAGAGGAATGATTAAAGTTTTCTCTTCTTTTCTATTAGGATCTTCTATCTGAGTTGAGCTACTTAAAAAATGAGTATATATTAGAGATTGTTTTTTGAGCTCTTGGATCTAATTTCTAGTAACATTTTTGTCTCTCTTATTTTATAGCGGGTTGAAGAGTTGTTCTTTCCCCTAGTTGAAGAGTTGTTCTTCCCCCTAAAGATAAGTCATATTGGACCAAACTGGATAAACATCAATGGTTGATTCATATATTCTCTTAACTTTGTTCTCTGATTATGCTTATCGATTTGTTTTGCACTTAATTACTAGGTCTTGAGACTAATTATTAATTACAATCGATCTTTGTTCCACACATTTAAATTTATTAATGTGATTGAAGTTCAAATTCTCAGCATAGCAAACCATTCTTTGTTGTCATCCTAATCCCTGAACCCCAGACATGCCAATGATGCCTTTACCTATAATATTAGCTAGTAATAGAAGTATACTCCCCTTCTACCAACTTGTGCAACAGAAAGAATCTTTGACAATTTAAATAGTAGATCAAAAGGGGTAGTATATGATATAGAAATTGCATATCAAAGAAGTACTAATTGGAGAATAATCGCATCCAACTAACTACTAGTCTAATACGTACCTAATCACATATCTAACTAATAAGTAACAACTAACTGTGTAAACTAACAACCAACTAAACCTAACGATATTAAACTATTGTGATGTCCAAAATTCTTTTCATTGCCAAAAGACAAGTGTTTTAATTTTATACTCTAAACAATATATAATAAAATAATGGTATCCTCTTTTCCATTTTATTTTCTTAGAATGAAGATTTTTTTATTTTTTTTGGTCAACCTTAGAATGAAGACTTTAATCACTGAGGAAAAAAAAGCGAAAATCACTCTGATTTCTCATAAAGATAAAAGTAACTTTTAACATATGAGAAAAATAAGGAACAACTTGGTCCATACTTAAACTACTGTTAGAAAATAGACAATTAAGTTCTCGATTATAATTAAAAAGAGAAAATTCGGTATTACCTTTTGTCTCTTTTTAATTATTATTAAATGATCTAATTTACATACAATTTTTAAATTTTTTTATGGTAGTTTAAGTAGAAACTAACAAACCAGATTTTAAACTTAGTCAAATCATCAACAATTAATTTGCATTTCGAAACACATGGGACTAAAAGAAATTCTAATAACAATTTTCCCCTCTTAAAGTTGATAGCTTAAAATTGGGGAGGGATTTGCCTAACTTTTATAAATTAGGGAAAAAGTGTAATTAAATAAGTAAAATGCATTTGACCCTAAAATGTATAGTCAAGAAAATAAAGATAGTTGAAATCATCAAAATTTAATTTGCCTTCTTTGATAATGAGAGATTAACTTATTAGTCATCGAAATTTTCACCGCCAAAGTAATGTGTATACACATAAATGCGGGTGCATGTTTTTTTTTCGGCTTTCGCACCGGTTTCCGATCCATCAAAGGTGGACGACTAATCCGGCTTATGCGTAGAGACATGCACACTTACCAAACGTTGTTTCTCGTGGGAATGCGGGTGCAAGTTTAAATGAATAAGATCCAATAGATGGAGCTAGTTATCTTATTGTGGTGAATCAAAGTTCGAATTTCTATGAAGAGGTGCCGTTTTAATTATCGGCTCCCCCTAGGAGATGTTGACTTCACTATCACTATCGGGATACATAGTGAACCTACAAATAAAGTAATACATATAAATAGGTTGCTTGTAATTAGCTGTAACCGCAGCGCCAACATTGCAACGGCCAAGGGGC
>Ga0099826_10002153_pt1 | contig 12523 bp, 5 predicted proteins | sample Mtrugardesep15_FD_76830 | JGI IMG/M metagenome (GOLD analysis project Ga0099826, IMG submission 76830) | Root nodule microbial communities of legume samples collected from California, USA - M. trunc garden sep15 | ecosystem: Host-associated > Plants > Roots > Nodule | place: USA: California...
TACTTAAGGCAGTTCTCATCCACCTATGTAAAAATAAGTTAGCCAAAGTTTTCATTTAAATTGCGAAAATGTCACCGCGTGGTTTTCCCCTATTTTCAATTATCCAGTGATGTAAATGTTATATGCTATTAGGAATTCCCCTCATGTGTTTATGCCAACTGATGTAAAAACTCACAGTGTGTATCTTTCTCTTCAGATATTTTTCGTGCTGATGTGAAAACTAAAACCCCATGATGTTAAATGTATATTTTATAGTAGTGTTTATATTTTGCAAGTCTTCCAATAAAAGATCTATAAACCATTGTCATGACTCTCTTGTCTTTGCCTCAACCACTGCATACGCAATTGGAAACATCTGATTGTTCCATCTTTTCCAAATGCCGCCATCAATTGTCCTCCGTAGTCGCCTTTCAAAAAGCATGCATCTAAACCAATTAGAGGCCTACAAGTATGTGAAAATGCAGCCTTTCAAGCTTCTAAACATATATAGATCCTTTCAAACACAGGACCCACATTAGAGTCAACACATTGAATAACAACCGTGTTGTTAGGATTCGATTTAAGTAATTCATCTGCATAACTTCTTAAGTGTGCAAATTGTTCACGACCAGCACCTTTTATCAACTCTTGTGCCCTTCTCTTAGCTCTTTAAGCTTGATCTTATCTTGACACTCCATTTGTCAATAGCCTCTGCAATCAACCCAGCTGGTTTCATATTAGGTGAATGCCTAAGTGTATGCACAAACTTCTTAGCTAGCCATTCAGTTGTGGCTTATCTATTACGTGGTGTCTTATAGCAGGTATGATCATCCTTCAAGCTAACAACTTGCCAAAATTGATTTCCAACCCGCATGCTAATCCTCGTATGAAATGGGCAACCACTCATGCACTTAACAACCACCCTTTTTGCATCATTTTGTTTCATGAATATGTTTTTCTTTGTCATCATTGCATACTCTTTAATTGCCTCCCTAATCATTTCCTTGTTGCTGAACCTCAAACCTAACTTCATCACCAACCTTAAATAGTGGAAATTTCTCGATACCTTCATCTTCATCATCACTCCCTAGAGGAGTGTTTAACTGATCCGAGTTACCGTTTCCTTCGTCATCAAAATCACCAAACTTTGTATGACTCGGTAGTGTGCCATCAACATTAGTGTTTTGATTAACCTCAAAACCAAATGTTTCCTCTAGAAATACAATTGTCGAATCCATTCCATATGACTCCAAGCTATCCTCTAAGTCTAAGTCACTATAACTATCTTCCCCACTAGGAACAAAGTCAGAATCATCACCATCCATTTGACCTTCAGCACCAACAGCAACATCTCTCACACCTTCTTGATTTTGGACTTCAACATTAACGTCATCTTCATCAACCCTCACACCTTCATCATTTTGGACTTGAGCATGAACTTCATTTCCATCCACTCTCACACCTTCATCAAATTCATCTTCGTTGCCTTCAGTTTCATTCATCTCCATATCAAGATCATCAACACTCTCCATTCCAATGTCAAAATCAATCTCATTACCTACTTCAAGATCAATAATCTCTTCCAAATCAATAGGGTCGTCAACTGAATGCTCAACATACACGTCTGCCTCGTCAAAACCTTTAATATCCTTAATGAAATTCAAAACGTCAACATCATTGTTCAATGATCTTAGGCCATGTGCAAAGCTAAATTTAGGATTCCAATACCAAAGGCACCTGATGTTTTTGTATCCTTCGCTTTTAATCAAGTCAACCAATTGCTTATAGGATATGTAGTCCACATCCCAGTTCCACTCCGACTCAGATACTTCACCATTTACAATTGATAGGTGTGTGAACAAGTTCACCTCTGTGGTGAACTTTTATCCTGACAGTTTGTGTTGGTGGTGGCCCGTACATAGTGTGAATAAAAAAAAATGGTATTAAACTAATGCAATTAAATCCTAAGTATCATATATGACAAACATGATATACAAAACTACTAAACAAAACAAGGCAATAAACAAAGCAAACATGGTGATCCCATATGTATTAAAGTAACAAAACCAACAACAAAGAATCTAAGTTAACAGTGGTCCCAAAGCCATAAAAGAACAAAACCAACAACAACATTGGTCACATATAATTTGAAAACAACAACACCAAAATTTTAACTCAATTTCACAGAGAAAAGATGACAACAACAACAATAGTGTTCAACACAAACTTTTAACTCAAATTTCACACACAAACAATGTTCACAGAGAAAAGACAACAACAGTGTTCAACACATATAATTTGTTAACATCTCGTTTACAAAGAACAACAAGAACGTCGACAAAATAACACACGCAAAATAAGGTTGGAACAATTTTGATTTTGGCCAACAGCGAAAAAAAACACGTATCTCACGATTACACAAAGAAGAAGAAGAAGAAGAACAGTGAAACTGATTTACTAACCTTATCACGTATCTCACTTCTTCCTTAGATTTCGGTGAGTTCGTCATGAATTCTGCAACCCAGATCAAGAACGTAGAAGAATGAATGTTGAATGGAATAAGAATGAATGTCGAATCGAAGAAAATGAAGAAGATCGAAGGAAACTCGAAATTGACTCACTTCTTCTCTCTTCTCATTTTACCGTGTATCGATCAATTTGGGAATAAGAACGGTTAGGGTTTCTAATTTTATTCCCAACTTTTTTTTATTTGAATATTAATTTGTTATTAAATTTTATGATAATTGAAATATATAATTTTTAATTAAAAAAAGATGGAAATGATGTGTTAAATGGTTTAACATGTAGATAATGTCATGTAGGCGCCACATCAATAATGAACATGCCACATCATCTAGAGAAAGGAGGACCAAAAAATTTAGTTGACTTTTCAAATAGGGAATTAAAAAAGTGGGTTTAAAAAACGGGGTATCAAAAGTTAATAAATTTGAAAATAGGGGGATCAAAATTGCATTTAAGCCTATTAGTATTTATTATATATATAAGTAGGTTCTGCAAAAATAAAACTCATATATTAAATAGGTTTTTCTATCAGGCTTAGTATGATGATTTATGTGTTTTAGCATGGTCTATTTAATTGAAAAGACATTTGAAAAAGTCTAAGCCTAACATTTTTAATAAATATATCGGGAAGGCTTATGCAGACCATGAAGTAGGTCCATGTAGACCAGTGTGACCTATTCCCACCCCTAGGGCTAAGCCTCGCAAGGAGTAATATTTTTATTAGTCTTAAAGGTTGGGTGATCCTTATAAATATCTTTCATGATTTAAAATGTCTGCTAAGGTTTCGAAGTACATATTTCTGCTTTAAATGTGTTTTTTTATGGGGTAGCTCAAAGGGGACGGCCAAAATCTTTTGGGTTTGTTGGTCAAGGTTAGTAATCAAAAGAGTAGGTGAGGTTTTGAAGTTAGAGACCTTTGTCTTGTTAAGTTGGCTTTGTAGGGTACTCTCTCCGGTCTCATATATAAGTTTTTTTTTTTTTAAGTTCATTGAATAATTAATGTATCTCTTTTACAATGTAGACCAAATACATTAATTATTTAACGAACCTATAAAAATAATTTTTTTTATATATATGAGATTGGAGGGAGTAAATGACAATAGGGACTTAGCTCTGAATGGCCTAGTTTGTGGCGAGCTATTATTTGTGCTATGTATGATGCTCAATATTTGTTGTCTTATATGGATATTAGTCATGTCGGGTCTTACTCCTCCTCCTCGTAGTGGAGAAGTAATTCTCTTCTTCTTACGTCCCAAATATCTACCTCACATTGGTTCACAGAGGAGATGGTCAAGGTGATTGGTAATTGGTTAGCTACATCTTTATGGAATGACCCCTAGTTTGAGAACTACCTCTCAAGGTGCGTTTCTAGATGCTTTTTTGAATATCTTACCAACATAATGCAATGGTAGCGGTGTTACTTTAGTGGGCACAGTGTGTGAGTATGGGAACTAAGGTGGAAGTGTGGTTTGTTTTTGCGGGAAGAAGAGCTTAGGGTATATTTCTAGAGACTTTTTCAAATCTCTGACCAATATTGTGAGATGGTGAGGGAGTTGAGTTAATGGGTAGGGTGTGTAGGATCTATGGTGGAGGCATGATTGTTAGTGTAGGAAGAAGAGTTGGTTGCCAATTTGGTCATTGTCTTGAATAAGGTTACTTTCTCCTTGAAGGTAGACTCCTGATCTTGGAAGCATAACTCATGTATGTTTTTCAGTTAGCTTTGAGTACACGATGTTCTCGGAATCCAATTGTACTAGGGGCCACCATCTAAGGGAAAATGTCTATCTGTTGACAAAGATTTGAAAGAGTTGGGCAACCTCCAAGGTTAACGTCTTCTCATGGAAGTGACTCCTAGAACATGATCCTCACAATGATTTTATCTTCTCGGGTACAACAAAGAGTATAAAGGAAATTATGGATAAGTTGAAATTCTCTTTGTGAAAAAGGTTTGTTGGTAAGACCTCTACTCATTCTTGTACTTACTATGAATGGAGGGTGAAACTTATTTTGTGCATGGACCGATAGAAATATTTGTAGGCAGCTTGGTGATCATGTGTGTTCTCAGTTTTTTATTTAGGAGGGCATCCTCGATTTGTTCGGTATGAGTGATTTCTAGCTTCTCTTGTGCTTCTTGGCAGGGATGGTCATGTATGTTAGTAATTGTTTATTGTGGTTGTTTTATTTGTTTATTTCCTCCTTTTCTGGTCGTTTTGTGAATGACTGACGATGCCTATGTACAACGAAATGGAAAATCAGGATTTCTTTCATAATGACATGGCACAATATTATCTCTTGGATTTCAGTCTTATTTGATTACCGTCTCATAAAAAAAATACATATGACGCACCACACCATGATTTTCGGTCAGATAGAAATTTTATTGGCTAACATTAATTTCAGGATTGTTTTGTGATAAAATCCTTTTTGATAAATAGCGCTGCTCAATTTTTTATGTTGATTGGACCTGAGTATTCCATGTGTGCATTGTACTTGTATTCTTTCTTTTACTTTCGTCATTGTTAATTCTATTTACCATTAAAAAGAATAATAACATGTAAAAATATCTTATATTTGTTTACTCATTATATAATATATCAACTTTTTTTATGATAAATAAAATTTAATGACAAATAAAATCGATCAAACCATAATTTTTTTACTACAAGAACATCATGTGTTGTGATTTCCCTATTACACCCACGGATACGTAGGAGAATGATCCCAGCGACCCCTTAGTCAAACTAATGTAAATAATTTATTGTTTATGTCTATTATTTATTTTTGGGGTAAAATAACTAGTGTTAAAAATATTATAATTCCTTTCTTCAAAAAAAATAAAATTATAATTCCTTTACTCAAAATAAAATAAAATTATAATTCCTATATAATTAAATATAAGATAAGTGTTTCTGACGGACGACGTAGGGTACTAAAATTCTCACATGCAAAAATTAAAATTGTTGGTAACTCTTTCACAGACACCTGCGATAATATAGTACTTGTAATTTGTTGCCACCTCTTTGATGCGTTATTTATACAACCAATTTTTTTCAATCATTAATTATTGTTTCTCTTTTTGCATATTTCCCCTGTCTATAACAAAAGGCTAAAATATAAATAAAAATATACAATAAAGTGTAATTAAAAAAATTAATGATCTTTGATGATCATCAATATATTGTTAAGTGAGATCTTTGTTAAAGTTAAGTGATCAATTGTGTTAGCTAAAGAGATACACATGAATTGATTAGAGACATTTAACATTAATTGTAATTTTATGAATGACTATTTACAACTGCTAAGTGCTAAAAACTATTTAACTAAAGGTAACAAAACATGAATTTTTCTATTTATAAAGCGATCATAATAATCCTATTCACTACATGCAAAGGAGGACAAATATGACTCAAACTCTCATATTCATATACGCTTTATTCATTTTTGTTTCTCTATTTCTTATTGTAACTAGTGAAAGTATGTCATTTTAACACCATTTTCATTTTTTTCTAATTTATCTTATACTTAATCTTCTATCATCTTTGAGTAACATTTTTTATTTTATTTGACAATGCAGCTCGTATTCCTTGTGTTTCTCGCAATGATTGTCCAAAGAGGCCTTATCCTCTATTTATGAAATGTGTTGATAATTTTTGTGAGATATGGAAAATAGGGAAGGAATAGGTCAAAAAGACATGGGCCTAAGACCTAGCCTACATCATGCCTAGGCTATGATTTCTTTAATTATAAAAATCGAAGGCTTTCTTAAAAGCCTTTTTAGTTATACATGACAGGCTACATGCCGTAAGAGAAGCGTTTTAGGCCGACCTTGTTAAATAAATATATAAGTAACTGTTTTTATTACAATTTTATTATTAAATTTTGTACTTTGGATTAAATAATACATCTTTAATTTTTTTTTAATAATTTTGAACTTATTAGTCTACATTAGATTTTTTTTTGCATACGTAAATGTATTATTATTATTATTATTTTTGTGAACTAGGCATCAGTCCCAATGACCGACAAATCTAAATGGTCCAATCCCTTCGTCCATTTAAGGAGGGGGGCAATTAAAGCTAAAGCATAGCCTTGTATGAAGTTAACCCACCAAAATTGACAATAGGGGAATCAAACCTAAGACCTTGATATGAACACACTACGCGGTCCCAAGTCAACACCACTAAACCAATCCAAATAGGTTGTAAATGTATTATTACTAACTAGAAGTGATATATGATTTTCTATATGGTCGAATTCTCTAAAATATCATGTGAAATATCCTTGTATTCAAAGGGTGTTTAATTTCATTAGTCTACTTAAAAATTTATACGATTACTTATTTAAATACATTCATGTGAAGACTCTTCCCCTTTTTTCCATCAAAAAATAAACAAATACGTTCATATAAAATGAGTAAACATGCTAACATGGGCGGCATCTCCGGTACGCGACCTCAATGGGTCACGGTACTTGATGTCTAATTATTGGGAATTTTAGGTTGCAGTACTGTGTTTACCTGTTGTAGTGGGTTCTAAGTTCTATTTAGTATACTAATTATACAAATTGTTATTTTATATATTTGTTGAGAACAAAATTACAGGGTCAATTTGGGAATTTCACATCAACTACTCAGTCTTTCCAAATCTGGTGGATTGTCATGCAATTTTCATTATGTTCTTAACCTTAATCGTTGAAAAACCCTTCATTAGCTGAGATTTCACCAAACTCAGAAAATTCCCAATCTTCAAAGTGTGGAACATGATTAAACTACCAAAGGAGTTTCACGTGTTATCAAATTCATGTTTAATTGAAACGTATTTTGAATCATGCTTCATTCAAGCAATCGGTAAAATCCTCTTAGCAAATATACTCCTTAATACCTTGCCATCATCATACTCAAGCAAGCAACATTTCAATTCGTTGATATTTCTCTTGAGTTATTAATTCTCAAATTAGTTATGGGATTTCATCTGGTCATTGAATGCTGAATCGAAACCAATTGAAATTAAAGCGAAACGTTGTAGATTCGGATTTTAAATCGCGTTTTATTAAGAACCCTGTATGTTTTATCTGAAAAATCTAACAATCGGGTGAACAATTTTCAAAATTGATAACGGGGTTCTCTTAATCTTTGAATCACGATCCTTTTTTGTTGAGAAATGTTGTATTTCGTTGAATATTGAGCAAAGATAGAACGGGTCAATTTGCGAGTCGTTTCGACCCGAATTTGGCCCAAACGGACGAAGAAGAAAGACCAGCGCGTAGTAACACGCGCACACCAAGAAGAAGAAGAAAAAAAGAAAAAAACGGTTTCTGCTAATAATATTTAATTTTACCAAATGCTAATAATTTATTATTCTTCCCTTCAAAAAAATAATAATTTATTATTCTTAATATTTTGGTAAGGTTTTTGGTATTTGTTTTGACACCCCAAGATATATTATATAATTTTATATGGAGACAATTAACTTATATTCTAAGGTATTATATTCTCATATTTGTTATGTAAAAATTTATAAACATTCCTCTAGTTAACTAGCAAATAATACTTTGGGATAAATTTTAAATTCTTTTGTATTCCCTAATCTAAACATTCTTAGACTCAATCTTATATGTTCTAGCATTAAATATTCTATATACAAATAGATATATATTTTGTCAAATATTGAAAAATTTGAATGATAAAATTGAGAATAATTTCTTTTAAAATTAGACATTCTCAAATGCCAAATATAACTGATTTAAAATTTTATGATTGTTTCGGAATGATTCATTTAATCCGTTGATCAAATCCTTTAATTAATAGGATAAAGATCCCAAATTTTATAGACAATAAACCTTCTGCGACATATATAAATCTCACACTTGTCCCCGTGAGTTTAGCTCACTTGGTAAGAGATAATGCATATTATATGCAGGGGCCGGAGTTCGAATCCCAGACACCCCACTTATTCACCTTTAAGGTGAATTTCTCTAGCCGCTAAGCTACTTGACCAAAAAATAAAAATATATATAAATTTAAAGGGTCGTAATAATATTTTAGTTTAAAATGAGTATAGTGAATTATATATTATATACGTCATTTATAATAAATGAATCTAAAATTGACATATTTCTCTTTAATATATATTACTAGTTTAACTATCATTTTTCACCAAGTGGAGAAAATATCATTATTCAACAAGCGAGAAAAATTCTACATGTCAATTAACTATATCGCATAAACAAATAATATATTTATTTGTTCTATAACTCTAGATATAAAATTATTGTAGAGATTTATATTGAGGATATTAATTATATTCTTTTTCCTTCAAAAAAAATATATTATTTTCTCATAAATTATTATACGCTTCCATATCCTTTTATATTATTGTAAACTTATTTTTAAAAGCAATGTCAAAATCCCAAAATTCTTACAACTCCATTGAGAAAAAAATTATTTTTCCATTATTCTAAATAATGGTATATTTAATTTTACCATTTTCACTATATTTTGACATATTTCATATTATTGATATTTTTACTTGTGGAAGTTTATGACTATATTCTCGCATATCCTCACTAATAGTAAAATATAAGTCTTGTGAATTAAGAATTAAGAGTTCAAATGTGAATCAAATATAGTCAATCTGACCGTTGAATATGACCTAATCAGACTAAGAATGAAGTAGGAACTCGAATTTTGGCGACCAAAATCTTAGGTATAAGTCAATCCAAATAACTATCCCTTGAGAAACCTAGTCAGCAAGGAAAGACATTCCTTTGACGACCAAAATTACTGTAGATTTATATTGAGGATTGACTTTCAAAAATCTAGTTTGTCGGATTGACTTATACTGAAGATTTCAATTACCACAACTTCAGTTCCTATTTCTTTCTTATCCAATTAGGTAATATTCAAAGGTTGCATTGATTATATTTGGGGGTAATAATAATGAAACATTTTAACATCAGTGACTATTTTGACTAACAAAGTGCACAATCAAGGACTATTTTAAAGTTTTGATACATTGAGGGACTATTTTGACTACTCATTACAAATTCAGAGACCAAAGTGACTATTACCCCTTATATTTGATACTGTTAGTCGGTTGGGTCCATTTTGGTGGTCGGGGGAATGTCATTCCGTGTTGATTATGTTTCTGAAGGGATAGTTTTGCTGATTGACTTATAACGAAGATTTTGATTGCCAAAATTACGGTTCCTACTTCGTTCTCATTCCAATTAGGTCATATTCAAAGGTTGGATTGATGATATTTAATACCATTAGTCGGTTGGGTCCATTTTGGTCTTCAGAGGTATGTCCTTCCGTGTTGACTAGGTTTGTGAAGGGGCAATTTGTTGGATTAACTTATATTAAAGATCAAAATCTCCAAAATTCTAGTTCATACTTCGTTCTTAGTCCAATTAATTCATATTCAACGGTCTGATTAATAATATTAAATATTGTTAGTCAGTTAGGTTCGATTAACAAACCCTTCATTTAAGTTTTTTTATAGTTTATTTTTAAATTAATGTTATTTATAAAAAAAGCCACTTGGAATTAGTTAATTCGAAAAATAATGAAATAGTCCAATCAGCATGCCACATAAACAGATTTTGCTAATGTGGTTAAATGAGGGACCAAAAGTGGAAGAATATGATATTACAAGGACATAATCTAATTTTTTTACAAGAACTAAATCAGGAATTCGCTAATATTACATGGACAAAAAACGATATTAACCCTAAAATGAAAGGCAATCAAAACATTTCTTCATACACTAAGGTACCGTTTGGCAAGACTTTATTTACAATCTAAAAACAACTTTAAAACAAAGTTAAAATAAATGTCTTTTAGAAAGAAGGTAAAGTTGTTTGGTTTCTTAATTTTATTTTTAGTTTTAAAGCTATTTTTAAGTTAAAAGTTGTTTGACAAAATATTGTACAAACTTTTGAATTTATTATTTTTTTGGTGGTGTCTGAGGTTCGAACCCCGATCCTTGCATATATTTATTCATTGTCCTTATCAACTAAGTTAAACTCACGAGGACAAAACTTTGAATTTATTATGAATTAACATAATAAATAAAAAATATTTAAAATATTTTTTGAAGGGAAAAAACATTTAAAATATAAAAGATATTTTTTTACAAATATTATATTTACGCAATGACGTTTATTTTGTGTAACATGAATACAAATTCGTATCATCATATAAATAACTTGTTAAATATTTGGATAAGAGAAATAATTTAAGGAGGCTCAACTAATAACATAAATAATATCAAAATAGTTGGTTTTTTCTTTTCCAATTATACTCTATAGCAAATTTCGTTATAAGTATACATATTTTTGGTGTCATTCAAAAGATAATAATTTATATTATATGATATTATATTTGTTATAAGAAAAAGATATGCATAGTTTGTTAAAATATAAAGGTGCAAAATATATATATGTATAATTTTTTTAGGCATCTATACTTGTACTTTTAATTGAAATCAACATTTTATAAAAATAATTATATGCATTATGCAACACTAAAAATAAATTATACGCATTAGTGTAACAAAAAAACAGATAGACAGACATAAAGTATTACTCTAAACGCTAATGTGTGTGTATATTTGCGAGGTTGAATAAAGGAATAGAAATATCTGTGAGGTTGTGATAATTAAACAATGTTGAAATTAAATGTATAAGTGATAAAAAGATAATAAAATTCCTTAAAAAAATAAAATTAAATGGACACTCTTTCAAAAAAAAAATGTATCGGTTCAAAAAAAATAAAATAAAAATAAATGGAAGAAAAAAGAAAATTGAAATATAATATTAAAGAATAAAAGAAATGATTGTCAGTGTGGGTTGAAGAGAGGTTCTTGTGAAATAAATTGCCGAAAAATAATTTTTTGAAGTAGGATTCAACAACTTTTGGTCAAAACTCGTTCCATTCAATTTTATGCATTCTAAAAAAAAGTACTTTTTTTATAAGGTACTTTATTGATGTTGTGTTTGGCCTAACTTCTCCTTAAAAATGTAGAGAAACTAAAAAAAAAAAAAAAAAAGTTGGACCAAACGGTACATAAATGAATATTCAACGGTGGAAAATTAAACCTGCTGATTAAGAAGATTGGTTTTTAGGCCCCCTCAATATCTCTTTAGGCCCCTAAAGTTAAAAAAACACCCTTAATAACACATCCGGTACTTAACTACCGCATGTGCATTTTTTTTCTTATGTAATTGTTTCACCTCCGGTACATAAGTACCGGACATATGTATAATTGTTTTTATCCAAATATAACGCGTCCTCAGGCTATTAAATGTTTTTGCCATTGTCCTTTTCACATCACCAATCAATTTAATTTTTGTTCATATAAATACAAGAAACCACCTTGCCACTTATCTCATTCACAAATTTGATATTCTCAATCTTCCAAATATAATTTAAAACAAAAAAATAAGAACAAGTACAAGTAAAGAAAACACCCGAGTTTTGTTTTTCAATAGCTTTGTTTTCCTCTATTTCACTATGCATGCTTCTCTTATCCTTCTTTTTCTTCACATGTTTCTCATCAAAATCTAATAATCACCATGTAAATGACTCGTTCTCCCTTTCTTTCCCTCTAACCTCTCTTCAAATATCCACAAACTCCAAACCAAAAACAAACCAACAATTCACAACACTTTCATCTTCATCTTCTTCTTCCATAAATGTTAAATCATCTTTCAAATATTATATGGCTCTTGTTGTGACTCTTCCCATTGGCACACCACCACAACTTCAACAAATGGTATTGGATACAGGCAGGGCCGGCCCAAAGCCCGTCAAGGCTGGGCTAGAGCACCGGGCCTCAAAATTTTGGGGGCCCGTAATATTTTTTTTATAATATAACACCCAAAAATATCAATTATACAGAGATAATGTTAGATTATATACAATCTTGTACCCATGATCTGGTGGTAAAATTGATTGTGATTTGTTGTGTGGTCTATGGTTCAACACCCATTAGGCTCATTTTTGTATAATAATTATGCTA
>Ga0099826_10002154_pt1 | contig 12522 bp, 7 predicted proteins | sample Mtrugardesep15_FD_76830 | JGI IMG/M metagenome (GOLD analysis project Ga0099826, IMG submission 76830) | Root nodule microbial communities of legume samples collected from California, USA - M. trunc garden sep15 | ecosystem: Host-associated > Plants > Roots > Nodule | place: USA: California...
GGGAAATTCAAAGGGAGTTCAATTAGTGTGTTTTCGAGGAATCCTATTACTGAAACAAATCGTGAATTGGCTGTTGTTGGTGGAAGAGGTAAATTTAGATTTGCTAGAGGATTTATTCAAGTTAAGACTCATTCTCTTGATTACAAAAATGGTGATGCCATTCTTGAGTATCATGTTACTGTTCTTCACTACTAGTGTGTGAGAAAATAATGTATGGAAACTTTCTTCCATAATTAGGAGAAAATAATACTAGTTATATGGTAATTTTCTTCAATTTATTATGTTTTTAATTAGTTTTAAATTATTATTATTATATGATCTTTACTTTATTTGAGTTAGAGTAATATTTACAAATGAATTGATATGATACAATCAAAAGTATTTTACACCAAAAAGACAGTCAAATGTATTTATTGTGAGAGGTTTCCATTTATGTAATATGATTTTAATTCATAATAAAAACTAAAAAGAATTAAAAAAAGAAGTATAAGTGTATCAAGTTTTAATTGTAGAAAATCTCAAAATCTGGTTGAATTAATTATATTATATTCACTTTTTTTTGACTAAATCTGCTTCAATTAAATAGAAAGAAAACAAATAATAATAGGGAAATGCTAACCGGTGCCCCAGAGCACTGGTTAAGGATATGAAAAAAGAAATTATATAATAGTTAATGCATTGAAATTGTGTAGTTAATTGATAATAATGTCAAAAGCAGTATCATTTTATGATAATAATTCCCTTTTATGGTATGTTTAACCAGTGCCTCAGGACACTGGTTAGCAAGACCCATAATAATATTAAATATTTTGAAATAAAGTTAATTAAAGAAAGTCTCAGTGAACATAGATTGATACTTGATAGGACTTGGGATAATATATTTAGGTGTCAGTGTTCAAATCCCATATTCTTCATTTATCTTATAAGAAGGTGAATTTGCAGCCACTAAATTACTCGACAAAAAAATTTAATAAAAAATAGTATTTATCTTTTTTTTGAAAGAAAAAATATAGTATTTTATCGATAGTTTTTTTTTTTTTTGACAAATATTTATCGATAGTTATGCTATTCTATTGGTTGATATGAGCTCTAACATAAACACCAAATTATCAAGCTCTACTAGAAAATCTAAAGTTAGAAAGGGTAAGAGTATGTCACTAAAGTAACAAAATTCTATCACAAATGAATTTAGCGAAATTTTTTGTGACACGTCCAAATTCATAACCAAAATTTTAGCGGGGGATTTTAAAGCATACACATAAGCAATCAAACAACTCTCAACAATTTGTGATGATGATGAACATTTTTTCGGTTGTATGGAAAGCTTAAAGACTGAAACAAATAAATAAGACGTTTTGCTTTGGTGTATAATTAGAGGTGTGAAGAGGCTTTACTTCATAAATTACTTGCCCGATTTGTACTGTTGCTATTGAATCCATTATTCACATATTCCGTGACTGCAGTCTGTTTTGGATTTATGGTAGAAGCTGGGAAACTAGAACATTATTAATTTTTAAGAATCAAGATATTGTAGTGGATTGAACCTAATCTGCTTGATAAACAAGCAAAATTCAATTATTGAAATGGTGAGTCAAATTTGTCACCGATCGCAAGAAGTGGTAGAATTAAAAAGTTCGAAAAATTTATTAACCCGCACACACACAAATGGATACGGATTCAGACAATAGTTGAGTATCTCCAATATGGAGCTACAACTTCTTGTGTAATCTACTATCATAAATTTTTAGTCTCTCATAGAAGCAATTAAGTTTGTTCATCTCTTTATCGTATAATACTTTAAACTATCTATTATCTAATTTCGTATATTTCTCTCTCCGACTTCAATAAATGACCGAAAATAATTTTGACAAAAGAAAAACTTTAAAAAAATAACACTTCAAAAGGAAAGCAATCAGTAATTCTATTAGCTTTACTAAAAAAAGTAATTCTATTAGCTTTTAATTTAGAACCCACCGAAATCATTCTCATTAATGATTGTGGCCTCATTCAATGAAAAACATAAAAAAAAGTAGAAAATATTTTCAATTCAATAGTTTTACTTTTTTTTTTCAAATTTTTTCCATTTTCAAAATATTAAGACAACATTTATTAACTACTTTTTCCTAAATTGTGTGAAATGACATGACAAATTTATAGGATAGAATACCTTTTTATGACAAAATCAATATTTTTTTCAAAGTCAATATTGTTTTTTTGAATGGGATAAAATCAATATAGTTAATTATTTTCTTAAGTGATTCACAACATAATGTGATACACAATGAATCAATCCAGATTCTCGACCAAAAGCATGAAATTGATTGTCTCTATATAACTCCCTACACACAAGAGATATTTGCATCAAACAAACAAAAAACAATAAAATGGAGAACAAATCAATCCTCCTAGGTTTAGCTTTATTTTTATGTAGCATCACAATTCAAGTGAATTCTGAATACCATTCAGAAAGAAGCATACACAGTCTTCATCTCAAAGAGAAAGTAACACATCTTCATTTCTACATCTTCGACATTCTTAGTGGAAACAAACCAACTGCAGTAGAAGTTGCACATCCAAACATCACTGTAGGACCAAAAGCAACCCCATTTGGCCACGTGTATGCAATTGATGACCCCTTAAGAGAGGGTCCAAATGAAAGTTCAAAATTGATTGGAAATGCACAAGGTCTTTATTTGTCTTCAAGTCAAAGTGAAAATTTAACAATTGTTATGTATGCTGATTTTGGTTTCACAACAGGGAAATTCAAAGGGAGTTCTATTAGTGTTTTTTCGAGGAATCCTGTTTCTGAACCGATTCGTGAATTGGCTGTTGTTGGTGGAAGAGGAAAATTTAGATTGGCTAGAGGATTTGTTCAAGTTAAGACACATTTCTTTGATTACAAAAATGGTGATGCCATTCTTGAGTATAATGTTACTGTCCTTCATTACTAGTGTATGAGAAAATAATGTATGGAAATTTTCTTCCATTTTTTCTGTTTCAAATAAGGGCAATTATGTTATGATTATTTATTTATTTTAGCCAAAATTGTTTATAGCATTCTGTTGATCGATACTTGTTCAATACAAATCTAAAATATTAACTAGAATTTTGACATTAGCTAAAAATATGACCGTATTTGCAAGAGTCTGAACAACCTCGTTTGTTTGCCTCTTAACAAAGTCAACCTATGAACCCGGCACAATAACGACATTTCAAGAATTTCATCGGAATAAAAAATGCTTTTATGATAAGTGCTTACATATGTTGTATACGTTCAACAGTTATTTCCGGTCTTAAGAAGTTCAAACATCTTTAAATTGTCAATCCCAGCCAAAATCACCCATCTCAATCTCTGTCCGTTTCTGGTTAGCGTATTTGTTGGGTTTTTTCAATATATCTTGTTTGGTCAAGGCCTAGTCCTTTGATAACATTTTTATTTCTCATATATAGGCATAATATGATAATGCTGCCTATTTGTTGGTTGAGCATGTCTTAATACATGGATTATCCTGAATTTCTGGTCGATGAGTTATACAACAATGCAAAAGTAAATAAAAAAATAATGAATGTTGAGTATTATAAGCAACAAAATTATAGGGTAGAAAAACTCTCACTTATATATAAGAATTGATAGAAACAACAGAATCAAAGAGATGAAGATGCATTTCATTGAAAAAATAAGCTTCGGAGATTGATGCAAAGAAAAAATCCTTAAAATTCATATCGAATTAGATTGAAAAGGATAGTGATTAGTGATGTATATACATTATTATCATGTATAGACCTCAACCATAAACTAATTGAGCAACTAATTCATTACTACTTCTAATTAACCAACTAACTGAACAACAAACTTATAATTACTTCTAACTAACCAACTAATTGTAGCTATGATTCTTATAAACATTGTTTTTAAAAAATTAGGGTTAATTTTTTTTTTATCCTTGTAAATATATCACATTTTCTTTTTAGTCCCTCTAAAGTACTTTTTAAAAAAATCCTTCAAATATTTTTTGTCAACATTATTTGATCCCTGATTTAAGTCAACTCATGTGTATCCTTCAATTTTTTTAATGAATTTTCGCAACTATATTTAAAATAATACAAAAATACTTTTCACAAAAGATGAATTACATATGAATTTTTAAACATCAGAAATGTTGGTTTAAAATTTTAAAGGATAAACATGAGTTTATTTAAAAACAAGCCCACAAAATGTTGATCGAAAATATTTGAAAGACAATTGTTTAAAGAATTTTTTTTAAGAGACTAAAAATGAGTAAATTTTAGAAGGAATAAAAACGAGTAAATTTGAAGATAAACATTTTTTTTAAGGTAATAAAATTTATAACTAACATTGTAAATTTGTAACAAAATATAATTTTAAAAAAAAAGTAAAAAAATAGTGTCCCGTTAATTCTCTTAATTTGTTATTACATTTTGACAAGTTGACAAGTCTTTGGTTTGGCCTTTCCTAACCATAAGACAACCAGATAAGCACACAAATTGACTGATGCTCCAATTTACCATATGTTTCCTTCTGAAAACTTGGATACATCTTTCCATTCACGACCATACATTCGAACCTTTTGGGCTAATGTAATGTATATCATAGCTCCCCAAAAATACACTGCCACAAGTATACAAGGAATAGCCACAGTAACAATTCCAAATGTATAGCTTGGTGCAATAACCAGCATGGAAAACATGTAACAACCACAGAATAGAGCAAGTGGACAAGTCACTATAACACTTATACGTCCTCTTGGCATTAATAAACACATCATCAAAATTGAAACATAAAATGAAAATGTATTAAGCGACCAAAACCCGAAGAAGTATGTATGCATTTTCATCATCACTAATTTCCCTCCACCAGCTGGAGGGTTAAGTGTTGCTTCATACGCACTTGTTGCGAAAAGAATAGCAACTACTAACAAAGCGTTTCTTGTGTCAGTTGAAATTCTTCTTCTTAATCGAGTAACAAAAATGGCTATTCTCTCGTTAAATGTGATTTTTGATCGTAGCTCTTCGTGAAGTGGAGTAGGAGCAAGTGAAAAACCATGTAATGCTCCTGCTTTAATCAACATGTCCTTCATTTCTGCACTATAAACTTGGCTCTGAATCTGCTCCACTATGTCCAATGCTGTTTGTTCATCTAAATTCTTGGCATTTATGTCTATGTTGCTATCTATCAATAATCCAACTGCCTGCACAATATGACATGCCCATGGCTGAATTAATTTACTTTTTTTTACTTTTTTTAAATAGGAGAAGAGAAAAAATGTTAATAATTTGAAAATGTCAAACTCGTACCACTAAACACACATAGCTGAATGAATTAATATATCAAAACATAAAAAAAAAAGTATGATAAATGATCATATAATACTTCAATCATTTTTTATTGATTTTAAAAAATATTTCAAAGTGTCTATAATACAAAAGAAAAACAAGTCTCTCTTCTCCTCCCCTCCAAAACTCTTCATCCAAACGTACTAAATATTTGCATTGCAGTAGCATCTGCCACATTTGTAGTTATTTTTAGAAAAGAGATATAGGGATGTGTCTCATACCTGTGGGAAGCTATTGAGAACTGACATGTGCAGGATGGTGTTGCCTGCTTCATCCTCCCAATTCAGAACCCGTTTTTCCTTGTGATGAGAACGTCTGTGACATGTCCTTCGAAGCCAACCAAGCAAGATCTCAAGAACATGAAACTGCTTATATTTCACAGCAATATGAAGAGCAGTCTCACTTCGAACTGTAACATCTTCAATACAACCTGGACAAACTGACAGGAATTTTACTACAAGATCAAAGTTTCCAGTTTGAGTAGCAATATGCAAAGGAGTCAGACCCTCTCTCCCTTTGACTCGGACAAGGTCTTTATTAATATCTACAAAGCGACAAACCATTCTGTGATATTTGTTTTGTAAAGCAAGGTGTATGGGACTGAGTCCATACTCGTTTAGTTTCCAAGCAAATGAAGGTTTTAGTCTCATAATCTCAGTGGCAAAACTTGTATGTCCAGAAGCTGCAGCAATATGCAAAGGAGTATCAACAAATGGTATTAAACTATTGCGTTCTAAGATGTATGGATCCATTTGAATCAGTTTGTATAGCAAGTCTATATCTCCTACTTGTGCTGCTGCATTCAATGGGTCATTCATGATGCCAGCAAATTATATTAAAAGAATGATATCAAGGTTACTTTGGTTCAAGGAAAAATGCTGGAGTATATAGTTATTTGCTAGTTTGTATGCATAATGATAATTTTTATAATCTTCTTTAACCTTGGAAGTTTGCAAGGAGAATCATTCTTCTTCCTATCTTTTGGTGATCTACAAGGAAATTGGCTAAGAGACCGTATTGTTTGTTGTTCTTCTAATTTGAAAGTCAATATTTGACTGGACATGTTTTTTGCATTACAAGTCAAATTCAATCGCCCTTGGAATACGACATGTAGCTGTAGGAGGACTACTAAGTGGCAAGTTGGTTAAAAAGAAAAAGGTATTTTTTATTATGTTGGCTCCGGTCAATTTTTATGAAATGGGAAACCTCTTATCAATTACCAAATCATGATCCAAAGTTTACAATCATACGAATGCAACCTAAATAACTCATGACACTAGTTGAAACTAGGGTTTGACAATGATCCGAACCAACTCGAAAATATTACAAGACTCGATTCGGTAATTAATTCGTTGAACTTGTTTCATGAATCAAATAAGTCGAACTTGATTTCAAAATTAAACTCAATAAATAAATGAGTTAAATTTAAGCTAAATATAGTTCAATTCGTTTGGTTCATGTATCTACTCGATAAGATGTCAACATAAACTTTGATACCATATAACATGTCTTTAAAAATCATTCCCATATTCTTTTACATGTAGTCTTTAAATAAAAAAATATGGTAGTGTCCTTTTTTTGTGGTTTCTTCTATACTATTATTGTTAAGTTCAAATCTGTTAGTTTTGAATTTTAATATTTTTTTTTGAAAGTGTTGTTAGCGTTGTAGTTATATACTACTAGATTTAGAGCCTATTAATATATTTTGCTTTTTTTAAAAAATATACTGCTTATATTATCGGGGTTTGAAGGAGGACTAATGGGGATGGTTGGTACCGGTTGAATGAAGATAAGGAAATGTTGATGGTGTTGGTGAAATGAAGATAAGGAAAAATTGTTTTATTCTTTTTTTGAGGGATAAGGAAAAATTGTTGTACGGCTCTTTGTAATATAAAAGTCCCACATCGGTAACTTTGAAAGAAAATAGGATGGACACTAAGCTATAAAAAATATTATGCCTAGAGTAACTCGCAAACAGCTCAGCTCAACTCATTTCCAACCCTAGTTGAAAGAAATCAACTATATTCATCGACCTGCTTATCGGGGGGGAAATATACATCTGCCCCAGCTACGTGGTTAATTACATCGTTCAGAGAATCCATCAAAAAAGTATTCTGACATTAATATTGTGGAAATGGTAAAGAACGATCTTTGGTTAGATACACGCACTTTCAGATATTATTCACTCAGAGAAATGAAATGGAGAAATATTCTCGGTTTAACTATAGTAAAAAGGATATTCCATAGATAAATTGCCTCCTATCAGATTTACCTAAGAAACCAATAAAGCTAAATCTACTTCGATTTGTTCTGACTGTAACGTTGTATTCCATGGACATCTATGATTCCGGGAGGGAAAACGGGATCGGTAGCAGCTCTAACAGCAACTTTAGCCACCGCAGTAACATTGACAGGAGGTGTCAATAGAGGCCCAACAAGTGGGATCTGGGTCAATGCTGTAGTATGTTGGAGAACCTACATCACACAAGTGAATTGCAGTCAAAAACAAAGGAAACAACACATTTCTTGAGCTGCTATTCAAGACAAGTAAAGCAATTTAATCATTAGTCATTATTTAGTTAAAACCTGCTGCTACGCTAGGCATATACCAATGCAAACATACATATACTACAAAATAGTCAGAACTTTGATAAGGGGAAGGAGGAATGCAACTCAATTTCAGGATTCTTACACCCAAAAACCAATCAATTGACTGGTGAACTGTTCAGACAGCCATAATTGAATGGGCGAACCCCTGTATAAACCAAAACTGATAATGAGGAATGCAAAACAGGGAAAACCTTGCATTTCATCCCTCAAATTGGCTTCGTGAAGTGGCATAACAACAAAATTATTTGCACATCTGGACTGAAAAATAAATGTATGTGTCATACTAAAGAAGCAGATGAAATTACCATCTCTAACGGAGATCCAACTATGCCAAGAGGTATCTTCATACTCCCAACACTTCGAGTCCCATAAATAAACCCTGGCCTCAGAATTATTCCTGAAAAAGGCATGTAAAAGTCCAATCATTTTCAAACATTATACCCCGCGCCATGAACTATCAGTAATTGGATTTCTGTTGGATGAAAAAAAGAAAAAAAAAATTTCTTGTGCAATGAAATATTGCAAAAGCACACAGGGAGAAAAATTGGTAACAATGAACAATTGAACAGTATTAACTGTTATCAAACATGATAGTTAGCACATGGCTAAAAGATAAAATTTAAACCAATTTCTGAAATCCAGTGGTTAAAGTATAGTAGGAGATGAATAATTACCTCCGTAAGGAAATTTGGTCAGAAGCTCAGTTTCAGCAGCTCTCTACATCAATTAAGGCACAATATTTAATTCTTGAGATTAAAATGAAAATATCTAAACATCACTTGTACTTAATTTTTATTTTTGTAGAAATAGAAGCAATCTGTACGTGGCAAACGTTTCATCCCAGAGGAAAATTAAGAATATAATAAACTAATGACTAAAGAAGTTGAGCATAATGGTAAACAGCAACAAAAAGAAAACGAGTTAACCACAGAAATAAGTATATTTCTCTTCAAATGACATGTTAGATAAAATGACTTGGGCCTAGCTGTAAATGTTAGAAACCCAGTCCATTTAGAAAAATGACCATGTCATTGCATGTTAACTCAATAAGAAATGAAAGGGTGTTGCAGGAGAGATTATTAGAAAAAGCACGGTGAACATTAGAGTTATGTTAGAGAGGATCCAGAACGAGGACCAAGCATACCAAGTGGTTGGACTGGAGGTTGTTAAACAGGAAAGTTTATGTGAAGGTATTACAGTTTCTCCTATTTCTAGCCATTAACTGGAGGCATGAGTTATACAGCATGGAAAATACTCAAACAAACATTACTATTTTTAAAGAATCAACAAAACCTTAGAACATTTTTAATACTTAAGATTCCAAGGCCAGAAACCTCAATAGAAAATTTCAGCAATTCGCAAAAAGTTTTACAACAAAAATTTACTGGTTTTTTCTTTTCATGAATCAACAAAAGCCTACAACATATTTAATACCTCAGATTCAGAGGCAAGGATTACAAATAGAAAAATTTCAGCATTTTGCATTTGCACAAAGCTTTACTATAAAATTCATCGGCAAATGGCAATTCATTCAACTATATATCGCTACAATAAAGAGTTGGACACGTTACCTTTCCTTCATAATACCCCTGCAGCAAGTAATTTACTACACCAAAGTCAGCAGCAGAGATATAGATGAATCTTTTAACCCCTGTACGACCAAAAGCAAATCATCCAACAATCAGTAGCATAGCACTCTAGAAGAGGAAGCAAAAACTGATGTACTGAGATCTGCATTGCTACAGAAATTCATTTAGGTAAAAAGGAAGATAATTGTGGCAGCCACCTAAGAAATTTTCTCCCTCTCCCTACACTGACAGTACCTCCCTCCTTTCCTCATTACTCTTCCTTCAGTACTTTTACGTAACTGATAGTTTATTTCTTATAATTGGAACCTCTAATAATTTCATTGTCCTACTCCTGTGTTAGTCATTACTGATAGGACATATGGTTGTCTTAGTTCAGGGACACAAAGCACTGAGTTCTTTCATTTTTCTTTTCTTTCTAAAAAATTTCCAAAAAAACATATGCAATAATTGTATTTCTATGGTTATTAATTACTACCTTGTACATGTATCTGGAGAAAGGCGGATAGAAACCTATATGGGGTAAAACAAACTTTGTGATTGTTGCTGCTGCTAGCGCTCACACTTGAATAGCGACATGGGTAAGGACCAATTACAACAACAACCAAGCCTTAACTCACTAAGTGGGGTCGGCTACATGGATCGACTTACGCCATAATGTTCTATCATAAACCATATTAGGATCCAACTCATTGACCTTTAATAGTTTCTCTAATAGTTTCTCTAGGTCTTCCTCTACCTCTTTTGATCTGACTAACCTCCATCTGATCTACTCTTCGTACTATAGCGTCTACAGGTCTTCTCTCTACATGCCCAAACCGCCTAAGCCTATTTTCTACCATCTTTTCTACTATGGGTGCTACCCCAACACTCTCTAATGGTGTCATTCGTAATCCTATCCCGTCTAGTTTTACCACCCATCCAACGCAACATCCTCATCTCCGCTACACTTACTTGATTCTTGTGTTGGTTCTTAACCGCCCAACACTTCATGACCATACAACATCGCTGGTCTGACTGTTGTCCAATAAAATAACCCCAGAAAAAATTGACCCTTCTATTTGTGATTTGGCAACCATTATTGTGCTCTTTTATAATTTTGAAGTAAAGAATTTTCAGTAAGCACATTTTTTTATCATAAATACCTGTACAAATCTGTTATTTGACTGCAACAAAGTGGATTAAACAGTTAACTACTATATGTTTGGGTATATTAATTCAGTAATAGTTATATTGAATTGTTGATGCTGCATCATTTGTAACGATCTCGTACTTTTTTAATCTTTAAAGGGTTTTTTACATGAAGAGCAAGCTCAGGTATTACTAATTGTACAACTTTTGTTTCAAATTTGTTTTTTAAGCCTAATAGCATAATCAGATCCATGTAGCTTATCCCATCTAGCAGGGAAAGTCCTGGCTGTTGCTGTTTGTAAGCATGATTGATAGATGAGTACATGTAATGCCCCAAAAAACAAACATATACTGCCCCAAAACATAAGGAGGGTAGGAACTGAAAAAGTAGATAGCAAATAAGAAATGTGCAAATTCCTCGTTTACCTTGCTCTGAAGCTGCTCTAATTGCATTGATGTTAGCAGTTCCATTAATTTTGTACATGGAAGAGTTGGAGCCAAAACCACCGACACATGAGATCTGAGAAAAGAAACATAATTAGCTAAAAGGAATTACTATTTACAATGCAAAAAAAATAAAATTAAACATACTTCTGTAGAATACAGTAACAAAATTTAGATATATTAGATCAGTTAGTAACCCATGATTACTACAATTCTGATGAGTATCCAAGAGCATGCGGAACCCTCCCTTATACCTAGCTATCAAGGGGAAAAAACCAAGTCGCCTAAATAATCCATCAAACATCCCATACTGCTAGATGTACGTGTACACCCCATAACACCCAACTACCTATCATAGTACCGTGCCTGAGAGCCGCCATCCCGGCGGCTGGTACTCTATGACGCTTTACTCAGCCTTACCGGTCAATCCCCTTTGCAAGTAGCCCTTTCCGAGCCACCGAAAACCAGCTTTGTACCAATTGATAAGCATCCAAGGACTTGGGGAACCCTGCCTTAAAAGCTAGCTATGAAGTGGGAAGAACCAAGCCACTAAAGTACTCCATCAAACATGGCATACTACTCTGGGAAGCCCATAATACCCAAGTACCTATCAAATTCTTTCAACCCAAAATCATCTCACATTCAATCACAAACACTTTCTTCTCAATTTCAATCTTTTAGCATCTTCTTTTAGTTCTTATCCTTCTTTCCCTCATCTTTAGACGACTTTCAACCAAATTTTACCATCATTCTCATAAATTTTATCCAAGTTCACTAGTTTTAGGGACCAGATTTCAACAAGCTTTAGATACTGTAATGATGGTAACCTATTTTCACCCCAACTGCTGCTACGTTACACGTTCCTTTATAACAATAGAATGTCCCATTACCCAAAAGAACAAAATAAAATGGTAAAACCTGCTATCTTGATGCATTGACAATGAACTATAGAAAGCTTTATCAAAGTACAGGAGATCCACGCCAAAAATATTGGTTAAACTAAAAGCAACAGCTTGTAAATTATAAAGGAAACATTTTAACAAGACAAGGGGAAACTTACAACAGCAGTGACCCCATTCAGAGCCTCTTTCAATGATTCAGTTGAAAGGAGATTCCCTAATCATGTGAAAATAATTTAAACATATTAGAGAATTCTGTGTCCCACAAAGACATTGTCTGCAAGGAAATGCAAGGGAAAAAAACAGACCTTTATACCAGATGACATTTGTAGCCCAGGAGTCATGCAGGGATGACTTGCCAGACCTGAAGGTAAAAAAAATAAAATTAATGGCAAGGCAGATTAGTTCCATGACCAAAGTGCTAAATAATATAATAAATATGAAAAGGAGTACATGACCTTCCAAAAGAAAATGCAAAAAAAAAAAAAAAAAAAAAA
>Ga0099826_10002155_pt1 | contig 12520 bp, 7 predicted proteins | sample Mtrugardesep15_FD_76830 | JGI IMG/M metagenome (GOLD analysis project Ga0099826, IMG submission 76830) | Root nodule microbial communities of legume samples collected from California, USA - M. trunc garden sep15 | ecosystem: Host-associated > Plants > Roots > Nodule | place: USA: California...
CTAAACCATGGATTACCATACTTTTCATAAAACATCACTAAAAAATAATCTCTAAATTATTTATATCAAAATGATTTTGTTTAAAATATTCTTTCACTCATAACCATAACTAAAACATCAAATATAATTTATTTTTTAAATCTTAAACAAACTCTCAGATCTATATAATAAGACTATATGTATAGTTAGGGTTTAATCATATATATACCCTCAGCAGGAACAGGTGCAACGGTGCTAAAAGTTGGTGGAGGGAAAAAACCCCGATGAGGACGATCTGGATGTTTGCGCATATGGCCAAACGCAGCTTTCCATGTGGCAAACTCCCTCTTGCATTCTGGACATGTTGGGGATCCAGATGGAGGGTCTTTCACTTGGTTGCTGCTTTTCCTTTTCTTTAAGACTTGACCATCAGAACCGACTTCTTGGATAACAGATGAACCATCGACGGTTGGGGCGATAACCATCGTCCTAGTAGCCTCGTCTTTGTTACCCTCATCATCGCCATTTTGGATCAAATCATAGTCATCAGAAGTTAGTTCCGCCAGGACTTCCTCCGGTGTTTTCAGGACGGTATCATCCTCAGTGTTTGTCACAACAGGTGGCTGATCATGTTCAACCAAGGTGTGTTCAGGGGAAGTGGTTGGTGTGATGTTGTTTGAGTTGGACTCATTGGCAGGGATGTTCTCCATGATGATGATGATTGAGAGAATGAAAAACTGAAGAATGGAAATGAGTGAGGGATGTATTGTAGAAAATATGAGTATTTATTGATGAAAAAAATGGATGAAAGCACATACGGAAAATAAATTTACGACGTTACTTTACTTCCATTAATGCCACCATTTGTGAAACGATGCCAACATGCAATATTTTCTTGGTGACTTTTGGGGGCAAAGGTGGCTGTATTCCATGTATACTAGAATTTAAAGTTAAATTTCCATATATGTTTTTATTTTATCATTATAATAATATTTGTTGAGAATTTTTAATTAATATTTTACATTTTTAAAAAGAATATATAACTTTTCCGCTTGACTATGAAATGTAGAAATTATATTTTAATTTATGCATTCAATTTAGATAATTATTATCAATATTTTAATAATAAATTTATTTGACGTAATAAATAATATTTAAAGGTGATACATTGTAGATATCAAATAGTTTTATACTTTTTCTTTCAATTTTTTTTTTTTATACTTTTCTAAAAATAAAGTTTTATACTTAAGTCCCGTTTGTCGCACATGATAGCATATATAGAAACATGATATGATATCATAAAGAGAATATTAACAATAGGATAGAATATTACAGGATGAATATTTATCATATCACGTGTTTGATGCACATATGATAATAAATTAATATAATATTTTTTTTTCAAGTTTATATATCATATTTAAACGATCATATAAACATTTCAAATAAAGTAATGAAAAAGACCAAAAAAGCTAACTTAGTAATTGAATAATAATATATAATTTTTTCAAAAATTTGTCAACACTTCTAAAAAACAATTTCATTTTTTTTAATCATGAGTAAAATAATTCTATTATATATGCTAGATTTCATAGTAGCTCGTTTGAAAAAAATAATATTATATATGATAGATAAGTTGAATATATATGACAAAACTACCCTTACAATAGAATTATATTTGATTTGTTAAAAAATTAAATTAATATCTATATTTTTGTAATTTTTAGTAATAATTATATTTTTAAATATTCTAGATTCAACAAATTAAATATTAATACTTTTTTTTTATAATTTAACATCAACTTTTTTAATTTATATCTATTTTATTAGTTATCAAATTTTTATATTTTAAATCATTTTTTACAAAGGTAAATTGATAATCCATCTTCTTATCCTATCATGTTTGTTTCTAACCCAACTCATATCCAGGATAAGATTTACAGATACAGAGGCATGATATGATAAGTTTCAAAATTAATTTATCATATCTTGTTGTGTCGTTAAAAATTGGATTAAGACATGATAATTTTTTAAAAAATAACAAAGAAATTATATTAAAAGATGGTAACAAGTATAGGAAGTACTAAACCCACAAAATATGATTAAGTACGGTAGGTACTCACCTCTTAAGAGATGCTTGAAAAAAACTAAAAGGAAAATTCCCCAATTTATCTAAGAATTCAATATAATGACGCATAAAACATAAAAAAAAAAAAGGCCAAGAGAACACAATTTTTTACCCAAAAACCAACTCTAAAATAGACTTTAACTGAGACAGAATATAATACAATTCTTTTTTTTATTTTTAAAGAATACAATTATCTTAATATATGTATCTTACCTTGTCCACCAAATGGGACATACTTCAACTCAAATAAAAACTCATAATAATGTCATTTTTTGAGGGAACTCATAATAATGTCATGTTAGTCCACTTTGTAACCATAATTTTAAAATATATTTTAGACGATAATGTATGTCTCATTTTCTCGATTGATGAAAAAAATAATATAAAACTCTTTAATTTCTTCGCTAGGTATTAGAGGGAACAAAAATTGAACACTAGTTTTATTTTTTCTTTCTTTCTAATTTCATTGATAATTCTACGTTTTAATTTATGTATTTATATCTCATAGTGTTGGTCCTGAACACGAGCGGGATGAGACTGCCCAGGGATCCATTTTTTTGTAGGCACCAAAAAAGTTGCATAAAACAGTACTAGTACTGTATATATTAAAATTGAAAACAGATGCCACTAAATCTTCAATGAGAGCAAAAAACTGCGACCTAGTTAGTTCTGAAAAATAAAAAAAATATAAATAAATAAAAATGAAGTGGAATAAATTGAACCATTAGACTATATTCACACTTTGTATTACTTGGAAAAGATGCTTTCTAGATGGAACATATGAAGTTGAGACTTGAGACTTGAAAACACGCTAGAAATTATATTGTTTTTTGCATAAAAAAAAAACTGGAAAATTAAGCTATGTAAAATATAACATAAGCCATGTAATAACAACAGAAACAAAAATTGTTATTTATTTTTTAATCTAAAAAATAAATTATTTTTTAATCTATAAAAAAAAAATCATTCTCTGTCTTTGTATGTTACTAGCGAAAAAACGGGCACTCCGTGCCCGTCTTTCCACTCTTTTTATTGCGCTAACGTTTGAAAATTATGAACAATATTTTTTTAATGAAATTTTGGTTTTGATTAAAAATAAAAATATAAATGTTTATTGTTTTTTATTGACACGAACAACAATCTTTATTATAGAAAAAATTGTTTAAGGGTATAATTAGGATAATGAAAAAGTAAGTATAAATATACTCATCTAGTTTGTTATATTTTTAAATAATAAAGGAAAAAAGAACATATATTCATATCGTGTTTGTTACTTTTGTTATAATATTTAAATTTATTCTTATCTATTTGTTACATGTGTTACTTGTATTTAAAATTAAGGGTATTTTTGGAAAGAAAATTTCAACTCAAAAGTGTGTTGAAAGGGGTAGTTTTCTTTATATATAGTATAGATAATACTGAGTGAATGTGATGTAAATTGAGAACTTGGATTTATCATTTATATGTCCATGTGATCGGTGTATCTTGGGACATGTTTTGTGGCTTTGTACTTAAAATTCTTGACTGCTTTTCGGTCCTAGTTTTATCTTTTAAGCTTATTTCTAAACTTAAATCACATTTGAATTCTAATGTATTTTTATTAATTTTATGAATATGAATTATTTGCACAATCACCCTTGCTCGCTTTTCAAGCCATAACTTGAGCTCTGATCGTCAAAAAAGCATATGTGTATTCATTGGAAAGCTAAGAAGAAGATCTACAACCCTCATGTTAACTTCAAAATGAATATTATTAAAGAGAATGAGAGAAGTACAAATAGTACTTTTCTTTTCAAAATGGAAGAAGTTTGAAGGGTACTCGACTCAACAAAAAAACAACGACTATACCTTTAAAAAGAAGACAAATAAGAGAGTTAAGAAACCACTCGTAGTATACACAAGGGTCCCCTTTCTACTAGCAAGAAATCATTTTCAAGAGGCTACTTTTAAATATCTTGAGATATATTGATGGCAATGGAGCATGCTCCTTTGTAGAAAGGTTGAGGCAACTGAATTAGGGGGATTTTGGGGGAATGGAGAGTTTCGATAATACATGGAAGGTGCAAGGAACTTACCAGGGAAAGATAAAGGTGGTGTTGGCTCCCATAGGAGACGGTGATGATGAAAGTGAAAACCAAATGACGGAGATGTACCACATAGGAAACTCTTTCTTAAGAAACAAGAGTCAGAGGCAAAATTGAAGAACTTACCTTAGAGTGCTTTTTCCATGAAGTGTTTTCAATCTTCTTAGGATGGTTTATTTGAAGGGAATGTTCTTTTTTTCTTAACCTCAAAATTTATTAGATGATGAGAGAAGTGTAAAGTGCACTTAACCTACAACCCGGAAAAAAGTACAAGGGGTACTAACCCTACCGAAAACAAACAACTCAATTCAAGAAATTAAACAAAGAAGAGGGTTTGGGTACAAATCATAATACAGACACATACCCCATATTTGTCTAACAATAAACCATCTTCAAGAGGAAATTTTGATGGTCTCTACAATCTCCTCCACCTTCCAATTCTTTGAAGAAGAAAAAAAACCATATTATGTGCTTCTTAAATTTTCAAAATTGTTGCATGACAAATAAGTGTTAAGCCCAGTCTTCTGATGCCTTTTTGCCAACGAAGAGGATGAAAATTAATCAAGGAGGGAGACGCTATGTATGTAGAATGGTTGGCTATATGTTTTTGATTGGTGTATCAACCCTTAATTAGATGTAGTGTTTTTCTTTGGGTATCTCTTTTTTTATATGCAATAGGGTTAAAGTACCCTTTATACTTCATTTGATAAGATTTTTTCTAACTGGTAAATTGAATATATATTAAAAAAAAATAGAGCATAAGAGATAAAGCAAGATGCATCAAGGAGAAAGAAAGAGATACAATAAGACAAACGACAATACAAATAAAAGAAGACAAAGATGGATAATACAATTGCTTAACTAAAAAATGTCCTTTTTATTTGAATTGGAAAGAGTTTTTAACGGCAAAATAGAGATATAAGAATGCAGAATACACGACATACTCCAGCCCGTTGCACGTAGAATCTAAAGGAAACATAAAAGCAACTTCATAAGAAGCTTTAAGGATTACATAAACAAAAGTTGTTGTACGATTTGATGTGAAGCTGCTATGGAAACAATTGAAGCCATTTTCAACTGTTTTATTCATTATTCTACTTTAGTACTCGAATCCAGAACCCATAAAATAACCAACAAAACAAAAAACAAAAAAACATAAGAAGTTGAACTAGCAGCATATTTGTCACATCGATCATACATCAGTCTTCTTCATTAGGAGGCAACTCGTTCAAGTCGAATCCTAAACCATTGCCTTCAGAAGATTCAGATTCAGCATCAGACTCAGATTCAGACTCGGACTCAGACTCAGATTCAACATCCTCCTCTATCTCCATTGGCTGGCTTTCATCATCACCTAGTAACAAAAGAAAAACATTCAAAATTAAATTAGCAAACACCAACACACACGATGTCACGATCCATCATTTTATTTTAATTTTAATTTGTGCTTGAGTATAAAATATTTATTTTGCCTACTAAATAAAACATTCATTGTATGCATGCTTAGAAGAAACAATTTAATCCTTTAAAAATATGGAATCCTTTCAATTAAAATAATAATTGCTTCATTGTAAAAATATTAGTTTGAAGAAAAAATAAATTGTCAAATTAAAAACCAATAAGTTAAAAAAAAAATTATATATAATTACAACTTTTAATGTATCCTTTTAATCACAACTGTTTATTAGATCCAGTGGATGTTATTTGTTCTTCTCACTTCTCATTAGAAAATTACTTCTTATTTGATACATCCCCTATATATATATATATATATATATGTGTGTGTGTGTGTGTGTGAATCTAGATGCCTACATGAATTTGATCTCATAAAATTAAGCAACACTCACAGTGAACATATATATGTTTGTGTGTATGGTCAATCTTTTATGAATGTTCTAAACACAAGTACTTTGAAATCAAAATAATTAAATGTAAAAAAAAAACATGACATAACATTAAATAATTGAATCTTGGACACGATATATAGCCAATAAAACTCTAGGTCATTGGAATGTTGACCCAAAAATTATAGTGTGAAAAAATGACAATAAATAGTTTTGAGTTAGGAAATTAGGTTTTAGTTTTACCCTCATTTTGATCAGGTTGAGGTGGGATAGTTGTTGATGTGGAAGGAGCTACTGAAAAACCAGTAGGTGCTGAAAAACGATTAGGCTCACAACAAAAATAGTTTTCTTGCAAATGCTTCATCGTAGCAGCCCAAGTGGGAAACACATGTTTGCATCTATGACAATGTGGATATTCAAGGATATTACTCTTCCTCTTCTTCATAGCTTGACTTTCATTTCCTCCATCTCCATTAGCTTCCAGCTTCCCATTCTCACGAGCTCTGAACTCCACCAACACTTCGAGAGCGGTTTTCAGGACTTCATCTTCCTCCATACTTAAAGAAATCTGAAGGGTGGTTGGGTTGGTTTCTTTGGGGGATTCATCATTAGAGGGAGGGTCTTGAGGGGACTTGTTGGTGGTGGGGGTTGAATTCTTGGAAGGGTTAGGGTTTGGGTTCTGCATGTTGAAAATGAAAACAAATATGAAGAAAAAGACAATGGAAGATGATTGGGTTTGTGTTATGTGTGTGTTTTAGTGGTCTATTTATGATGGTTGATGATGTTATATGATGATTAATGCAATACGATTTTGTCTTTGATTTTTAGGTAAAAATAGATGGCGGGATCGGTATCATGTATTTTAGAAGAAAAAGAATTAGAATAAATGTATTTTAGTAAAGTTTTTTATTTATTTTATTATTTTGTCAGAATATTTTCCAAAAGTTAAAATGATATTCAATGTACATATCGTTTTGCATTAGATTTGTTAGGACAAATCGTAAATACCGTGGGATTTATTACCAACTGGACAAAGATTCCTAGTATTTGATAATCAGAAATTTCTACAATCTTAAAAATCAAATTAATTTATATCACATTGTTCATACTAATACATTGTATTTATTTGAAGGATCATAATACATTGTATTATTGATTATCACATCACATTGATCATAATACATTGTATGTATTTGTAAATTTAAGTTAGATATGCGTCATAATTGATAATTTTCAACGGTGACCTGTGAAATTTTAAAATGTTACCAAAATTAAGGTTTCTTTACTTTTTGAAAAATAATTTCTATTTTCATTTTATAAAATTTGTGTTAGTTTTAAAGGGTAGTTTAAATATGAATCTGGTCGAGATTGTACTTTTGTACTATTTTGAGTAAATTTAAATAAAATAGTATTTTTGTTCACTAATTTCTTATTGTTATAAAATTTATTTTTATTAAAAATGATAAAGATATATTTTGGACCATTTTTTAACGGTCCATATCGGACACACTTGTTAATAAGGAGAAAATGGGCTTTCAAAATGAGTCGTTGAGAAGAGAACGAATAAAATGAGTCGTTGTGTCCGTCTTTCCGCTCTTTTTATTGTGCTAACGTTTGAAAATTATGAACGGTATTTTTTTTTTATGAAATTTTGATTTTGATTAAAACTAAAAAAATATAAATTTTTGTTGGTTTCAAGTTATAAAAAATCAAACTAAACATGATTATCTATTTCAATAACACCAACAATATAACAAAAAAATATAATCTTTTTTTTAATGACACCAACAACAATTTTATTATAGAAAAAGTTATTTAAGGGTATAATTGGAATAATTAAAAAGGAAATATAAATATACTCATCGTGTTTGTTACATTTTTTTTTTAATATTTAAATTTATTCTTATCTATGTGTTTCATGTATTGTAAATTGAGGGTATTTTTGGAAAGAGAAAAAGTCAGGCCAAAAGAGCTGAAAGATGTTATTTTCTTTATTTATAGTATATATGAACGCAACAACATCCGTAAATTTGAAGGAGAAAATATACTAAAAATGTTACCCTCTGTTTGTTTTTACAAAATGATAAAACAAGAATAAAGAAGGATTAAATATGTTTTTGCTCCCTATAAATATGTCAACTTTTCAATTTAGTCTTTTTAAAAAATTTCTTCAACTTTTAATCCTCCAAAAGTTTTCTATCTTCACTTTTGGTTTCTCCTTTAAAGTAACTCTTATGTAGAATTCATATTTTTGAATAAAATTTTGCAGAAAAATTTATAATATTATAAGAACCTCTCCTAAAAAAATAGAATTTTTTAACAAAACATGAATTAAATATGAATTTTTATATTTTTGTGGTTAAATTTAATTTATGTTTTGTTAAAAAAAAATAAAAATTGGAAGATATTTTTACAATATTCTACACATTGCACAATTTCATTATAAAAAATACATAAATTAAATTAAAAATATGGACCAAAAGTAGTGATTGAAAATTTTACAGGAATAAAAAGTTGAAGGAAATTTTTAGAGAAACTAAAACAAAAAATTTGTATCTTTATAGAGACCAAAAACATATTTAACCTAATAAATAAATATAATACACTTAAAAAAATAAACCATTAGGGTTGGAATAAACACATCTATCCCCAACAAAGGCAACCAAGATGGTCAGGTCAGCATACCACTCATAAACAATTAAATTTTATATACCTTTTATGTTTTTTAGGGGATATGCATTTCATGTTTATATATATATTTATCAATGAAATAAATCAAAATGTATTGATACTTTTTATAGATTATTAATATTTATATAACTTTCTTGTAATTAATAGTTAGCAACTAGTTAGTAATTAAGAAAACATGCGACTTCACGACTTAAATTAGCACAATAACTTCATTCTCCTTTCGCCTTCGTAAGGTAGACGCTGATAGGGTTGTCCGTTTGTAAAACTAGAGAGAGAGAGAGAGAGAGAGAGAGAGAGTGAGTGCGCGCTATGTACTTCTAAGACTCATATATGAGGAAACCTTTAGGAACATTGAGAAGTCATACCTTTGGAAATATAGGAACATTAATTTTAAGTCTATATTTCAATTACCTTTGAGCGAGTATGACCCCCATGAATCGTCATGTGGATCAACAAGTATAACTCGACATGCGGAGGGAATTGACCAACATCTCTGAGTGTAAGACCCCACACATAAGGATCATCGTGGGACCAACAGGTGCAACTTGACGGCTGATTAGGTTTAATGTCCTAATGAACTCATCACTTAAATAATCTACTTGAAATACGATATTTTACTTACACTTTATTACTTGGCAAACAATTTGGCACACTTGCCTAATTCAACCATCAGACACTTACATTAAAATATATGGGCGTCGTGATATGGCATTTTATAAGTCTTTTTTCTGATAGAACTCAAAATGGTTCTCTAGTTGAAAAAGACATAACTTGTCCATGAGTAGTTTCCACGTGCTTTTGAAAGACGTCTTGTCAACTCTACCAGTTTATTTTCTTTTATTCTTTAAATCTCGTGCATGTATTATTTATCAAATTAAATCTCTCTTTAAATATTTTCTTTAGAGTGGGTGTGAGCAAGTCCAAAAAAATTAAATGTGTTAAATGAGATAGGGTTTGTATGTGTCAATTTAATATTCTATGATAGGTAAGTAGTGTTGGAGATGAGGTGGATAAGGAACATTTGTGGTTTAAGGTGATTCAATCTAAAGACTATGGATTAATTTGGAAACGAGAGTATATGAGGGTAGGAAAGGGAGAAGAATATCCTCATATTGGTGGAGAGTCATTCAATATATTGATTATGGTGAGGAGTTGGGAATTAGAGAGGGTTTAAAGATTTTTTTTTTGTTAAAAAATGATGATCATGAGTTTTTCTTTAAATGGAAAATGGTAATGGTTAGTTTGCTAGGTTAATATTTTACTCATTCCTCCAGAGTTAACTTTTTCTTTTGGTCAAATCCTTGGGCATATGGGGGTTTCTTAAGGAGAGGTTCAATAACTATATGGTTTGTCTTTGAATAAATTTTTTGATGGGGTGGATGGTGGAAGATGAGTTAGTTGCTTTTTTGGGAATAGAACTTTTGTGGGAGTACTGTTTCTCTCTTTTGCAAAATATTTCTTTGAAGGATCAAGTTTGTGACATGTGGATTTGGATGTTTGAAAAAGTCAGACTAGTTCTCTGTTAGAGGGGTATTTTAGTTCCTCCTTCAAGCGTCTTCAGACAGAAACTCAAAGATTAGAGTAAAATTTGGAATAAGAAAGTATAAGTCTCTGTGTGTTTGGCGTTTTTAGAGAACATGTTACAAACAAAAGACAACTCGGTGAGACGGATGGTCTAGATACTAATTCTCTTATGTGCTTGGTTGGATACGGTGCAGTGGAAACTATGAATCATCTATTTATTGAATGTGTGTTTTTTATCGAAATTATTTGGAGTGTTATTTTCCATCCAATTTTGAGTCATGTGCAGGCATAGTGTGAGTCATGTGCGTGGACGAGAGAGGGTTTTTTCATGTGATAGTGAGAGGGGTATATGCTTCAGTCAGAGTAAAGACACTCAGAGAGGTAAATATTGGTCATAGTGCTAATTTTCCCTTTTACATATACCAAATATTATGTTGTTGTAAGTCAACAATCATTTTATTTTACCAAAAAATCAACTTGACACTATTCAACCATGTAAGGATAATTCTTGTTTAGTGTAGGTGTGAGTTATATGTGCCACATCGGATTGAAAAGCAAAGGTTGAACATCTTATAAGTAAGAGGACTCATAAACCCCATCAATGCTTCAATTTCTCGACAATGCTTCTCTGAAAATCCCATAAACCCTAGTTACCCCAAGTTTTCTGTTTTTAACTATTTTTGCATAGTTTCTTCATAGTTTTTCACCATTGTTCCATCAAAGTGGTATCAGATCCTCGGTTCGACGAATGGTACACGACCGAGGCAATCGGTCCGTTGTGCAGAAAGCAGCAACTGTGGTACAAACAACAAGTGGCTCCTTGTGTCGGTTCATTTGCGAAGAAAGCAGCAACGACGATACAAGCAAGTAATAATAGCTTCCGCTTGAAGGGGGAGCATGATGAATTGATGGACTCACACTTGAGGGGGAGTGTTGTGTGCAAGTGTGAGTTATATGTCCCACATCAGATAGAAAAGTAAAGGTTGAACATCTTATAAGGAAGAGGATCCATAAACTCATTGCCTTAAGGTTTGGGTAAGTGTGTGTTGTCTCTCTCACTCGTGTGGTTATTCTGGCCTCGATGTGGTCGGCCCCTCGAGCTCCCCTCATGACCTAACAATTTTGTCCAAAAAGAAAAACAGCAAGTGTAGTTTTATAAGTTTCATTTAATAATTGATTAAAAGCAAACAATATTGACCAAAAAAAAAGCAAACAACAAAAATCCCTATCAAACCAAACATATATGAAAGTCGCTTAAAAAAACAAATACATTATTTTTTACTCTATATAAAAAAACATTATGTCTTTGTATGTTATAATAATGAGTGAATATGATGTAAATTGAGAACTTGGATTTATCATTTATATGTCTTGTGATCGGTGTATCTTGGCGCATGTTTTGTAGCTTTGTGTTTAAATTTTTTGAAATACTTTTGGTCCTAGATTTATCTTTTTAGCTTATTACTAAACTTTGAGTCATAATTGAATTCTAATGTATTTTTTTGATTAATTTTATGAATTATTTGCACGATCAATCTTGCTCGCTTTTCAGGACATAACTCGAGTTTTGATTGTCAGAATAAAGCATATGAGTATGCGTTGGAAAGGTTAAAGAAGATCTACAACCCTCATGTTGATTTCAAAACCCATTTCAGATGTCCTATATTGGTTGAGAAAGAGAATTAAGGGACACTAAAGACGATTACAAGTTTTGGGTCGTTTGTTTGGGAATAGAACTAATTTTATTGGAGGGTTTCTTTCTTTTGCAAAATATTTCTTTGTAGGATCAAGTTTGTGCCAGGTGGATTTGGATGTTTGAACAAACCAAACAAGTTCTATGTTAGAGGGGTATTTTAGTTCCTCACTCAAATGCCTTTAGACAAAAATTCAAAGGTTAGAGTATAATTGGAATAAGGAAGTATAAGTTTCTTTGTGTGTTTGGCGTTTTTAGAGAACATGTTATAAACAAAAGACAACATGGTGAGATGGATGTTCTAGATACTAATTCTCTTATGTGCTTGGTTGGATGTGGTGCAATTGAAACTATGAATCATCTATTTATTGGATGTGTGTTTTTTCGAAATTTTTTGGAGCGTTATTTTAAATTGAATAAAAATTTCTTGTGCTAAAAACTAATGATCATATTAAACATTCCATCCAATTTTGAGTCATGTGACCAAAAAATCAACTTGACACTATTCAACCATGCAAGGATAGTGTTATTATAAGTTTCATTTAATAATTGATTAAAAGCAAACAATGTTGACCAA
>Ga0099826_10002156_pt1 | contig 12516 bp, 7 predicted proteins | sample Mtrugardesep15_FD_76830 | JGI IMG/M metagenome (GOLD analysis project Ga0099826, IMG submission 76830) | Root nodule microbial communities of legume samples collected from California, USA - M. trunc garden sep15 | ecosystem: Host-associated > Plants > Roots > Nodule | place: USA: California...
AAAACTGAGCCTTTCTACGTTCATATTGAACTTTTTCCATAACTGCTGCCATGGAAACAGTGTAGACACTTTGCACAAGAGCAAGAATTGGCATGCATACAAATTGTGTAAGTAATCATTAGATACCTCATTCCTGTGTTTATAACTTTAACCATCACTTTACATAGAGGTAAATAAAAATCAATCTCACACAAGAACTAGTAGCATATAATACAACCTGCTACAAGCTAGAAATATTCTTTTGTAATGCATGTAAATTTATACTTTTGATTAGTTAATTCGAACAACTATTAATTTTTATTGTCCATGGAACATGATTTATATCAATATTTTAAAGACATTTAAACATAATTATGTCCCACTTATAGATATGAGGGTAATAATTTCATTTAGCTAGCTAGCTCATAGTTTTTCATTTAAAAAATGACAGGCTGTAGTTTTTTCAACATAATTCTGGCAATATTGTGCTTCTTCACAAACTTGACAATGGGTTTGGGTGATCTGAATGGAGAGCCAATGTCAAAGATTGCCGATCTACCCGAAGAGAATCACAATAGTCATCCAAATGAAGAGGATGAAGATGAGATTTTTTTTTATGGAATGTTATTCTTAGGATTAGGAGTTTTTATATTTTTTATACTTGTATTGGTTGTTGTTATAGATAATTGTAGGGCTCGTCGAGCACTTTCTAAAAGAGTAAATAAGTTAACATATGACGACTCCCTAAACCCCACCGAAACCAATTGTCCGATATGTATACAAGACTTTATAAATGGAGAAATCCTTTATGTTCTACAATGTACACATGTATATCATAAAAAATGTTTATCTGAACATGTAATATCGTATAAAAATAAAAGATGCCCTGTTTGTAGGGCAAATATTTTTGGATAAATTTTCTTTTTTTTTTTTTTAACCATTGGTGAATTAGTGATGATTTGACAAGAAATATAGAATAAAGATATAATTGACACTGTGTTTCCATATTTACCCTCCGGAGTAAGTAAAATGACACGAAAGTCTCTTCTGATCTAAACAACTCTGTGACGAAGCCGCCATTAACGACGACGAATCCTCGAAGCTAAACTCAATTGCCGCGGCGGTGTTGCATCGGAATTGGAATCGGAATCGGAATCACTATATTCATAATTTCACAAGAAATAGAAAATAAAAATGATGACGTGTTCTTCGGATACGATCAACATCGCTGCGAGAACTCAGAAAATCGATGTCGATAATCGATTTTCGCTTCGTATTTACTACAGGATCGCCGATAATATCCTTAAACAGGTATTCATATTTCAACTCAATTCAATCCACCGACACTTTTTACCTTTTTTTTTTCAACATTTATTTCATTTAGTTTTGCATCAATTGTTGACTTATATCATGAAATTAAACTGTTACTTAGGTTATATTTCATTCAATTTCTAGTAAATAGTGGTTTGTTCAAATTCTGCAATACTATAGTGCTACTATTTGAGGACTGGTTTTCAATTTAGAAGCGTTTGATAATAGGTTAGTGCTTAAATATGTGACTGATACAGATTTCACCATATATAGTTATCATGCTATCATATTTGCATGGCTTCTAATATCCAAATTTTGATTTTGATATTGCAGGCTGATATTTTCCGTGCAGAGAAAAATATTATTGATCTATATATCATGCTCCTAAGATATTCTAGGTAATACAACAAGATAGCTTGTATTGTTATTTTACTCATAATACTGTCTACTGTATGTAGTAAATTTGCTTGAAAATTGAAATAGGAGGAATTCATTCTATTTCATATCTTTGTTATCTAACTGAACTGAGGTTCTTTTTCCTTGGTTGGTGTTAGTTTGGTCTCTGAGACAATACCACGGCACCGAGATTATAGAACATCTCCACAGAGCAAGAAAGAATTATTGAGAAAGGTTAACTTTCAATTCTCTTCCTCACATGATAACAAACATGTTACACATTTTTTAATGTAATCTGATGTTTAGGTTCTTGCTATCATTACAGAAATTGTTAACTTCTTTGATTGAACTGGAGAAGTTAAAACCACTGGCACAACAGAAGATCAATGAGCTTAACAGCAGGAAATCATATCAACAGAGTGGGAGGGACACGTTTCGTTCAAATTATTCGACTGGTTTTTCCCCAGTGAAAAAGCAAACGATGGTTAGTTACGATCAAATAAAGGTAAAATTTATTAGAGAAATTATATTGAAGGTTGTAGCTCGTGAGTGATAAAGTTTCCTTACGGTTATATCTTTTCTTTTGGTAGAACACTTTTTTTACTGTTTCAATGCTCTCCACCTCCCCTGACGAAATTTTGTATAAATTGTATTTATATGATATTTTATACATGACCAGGCAGTCAGACAAACTGCAGGAGAGTTTGTCTACCGAGGATCAAAGGCCCAGCAGTTTCCTTATGTAAGGCCTGTGGAAGATAGTATGAAAAGACTGTAAGTTTCGGATTTTTCCGTCATTAATGATTGGCCTTCTTATGTTGGTCAGTTCTGGATAAATTAATTCACTTGTTTTCTCCACTGGCATGAAGTTATACAAAGACTTTGCCAATATGCTGGGTTATATTTTGCTTGTCATATGAGACCTCTCTTTTTACGGAAGTAGATATTGCTACATGGACTGCTTTGCTTGATAACCCTTTTAACTATGTTTCTTACTGTAGATCTTTAACTCTCCCAACTCCAAAGGAAGAAACTCTCTCCAGACATTCTATTCTAGGTCCAAATGGCCTTAATGGGCAGTGGCAACCACCTACAAGTGATAAAGGGGTATGCTAGTGTTTATCTGTATTTTTCGATGACTTTAAAAAATCATCCTTCTGACTATTCTTTATGGATGTAGGTTAGGTATCCAACTATCATAGATCTGTCTCCAGTTGAAATTCCAAGGTTGTGGCTTATTTTTATTGTATTTACAACTATTTTCTTTTGCTGTCCTTCTAATCAATTTAAGAAGAAAGTGATGTTCATCCCAACCTTTCTCAATAATTGTACCTCATTTGAAGACTTTTAAAAAATTAATTACTGCTAAAATTTTGAGGTCTGTCGTACATGATGCACTTTTGAGCCGGTTTATCTATTTACTAATATATAGTGACTACATTTCTTCTTTTGGATTCTCTATCTGAACTAACAGCCTTCATCAATCGTTGGAAGATGGATCACAGAATAAAAAAGATAATAGCATTTCAGAACACAATAAATCAGATGTAGAATCTATTCTTACCCAGAGTGAGGACTGCCAGGTCAAACATGCTGATGAAACTCCTTCGCTTATCTCTTTTGAAGAAACAGAAGACTCTGCTCCTATAAAAGTTATCAGACAGCCTTCTCCTCCACCTGTACTTGCAGAAGTACAAGATTTAGTTCCTACAGTATCACCTCATGTTGATGAGGCAGGATGTAAGACAGAGACTCCATCGTCAGATAGTTTTGGCCGTGCTGAGTCTCCTCTTCAATTACACATTGTGAGAGTCAAAAAGCATTTTATCATTAATCTTTGATGCAAACTTCTTTTTGGTTCATTTCTGGGGAAGAATTGATCAGTTCATTTTGAGTATTTAGTTTCTTTGCTTGCATACTCACCTTCCCAAAATTTAACCATTGGAATGTCACTATTCCCTATTTTCCTTATAATTGTTTCTGTTTGCAGTCAACTGCAATGATGGGGAGTTTTATGAAGCTTGCCAAGTCTAACACTGACAAAAATTTAGAGACTTGTGGTATCCTTGCAGGCTCACTTGTAAGTGTTCTTTACATTTTTTGTCTTAAAGTAATCAGCAAGAATAGGTACAAGATTAGTTGCCAAGTTGAAATGCTAATATTAATTTATGCATCAAATGTAGAATTTTCTTTTCATGTTCATTTTTTTTGGCAGTGTGCATTATTTACTTATTTTAGAAACAAAAGTTAACCTGTTTTACCAACGTCTTTTATCCTTGGATCTATCTCTCCTAGTGCACACATCAACTGTGAGATATTGATTGTTCTTTTTCAAATTCAACTGATTTGCAGAAAAACAGAAAATTTTATATCACAGCTCTAATAATCCCCAAGCAGGAGGCAACATCAAGTTCTGTAAGTAGTCATTCAATATAATCGCTTGAGTAACATCTATTGCTATTATGATTATGTGCTCTAAAAATGTTACATTTCTTGAGCAGTGTCAAGCTACAAATGAAGAGGAAATATTTGAAGCACAGGATAAGCGATCTCTTTTTCCCCTTGGATGGATCCATGTGAGTTTTCTGTCTGTAGGCACTGGCTATAGCTTGTTGAGTTTTTCAAAACCTTTTGATGCTATTTGTCCAGATAAATCAATATTGTTGTACCATATTCTGTGTTTGGCTTCTATAAAGTTTAAAGAGTAAAGTAAGATATCGCAACCGTTGGTGAGAAAATCAGTGGTTGATGATACATGTGCATGCATATTAAATCATGGATGTTATCGATGGTTGATTTTCTCATTAATGATTGAGATTTCCTAGATTACCATCTAAATTGAAAATTCATTTTAAAGGAGGCAAATAAATTTATAGGCCATATACATTATTGTAAATCTGTCTCAAGCCTTTGTACTACATCTCTAAGATTTCTAAGAAACAATTTACTTCACATTAAGGAGATACTGACACTGGTGGCGGTAATTATATTATATTAATACAGCCTATGATTTTGTAAGTTTTATTTTAACTACAGAATGTGTTAATATGTAAATGACAAGGACAAAAACTACCATAGCCTTTTCCCACTTGGTGGGTTGTGTAAATGAATAAAAAAAGAGTCATATGTAATGAAATGTTTGTAAATATGAAGTCTACCTTAACCAAAATCCCAGAATAGACTGAGATTTGCATGGTGAGATTGCTTCAGCCTTCAGCTAGTAGTTGAGTGACTAGTTACTGGCTCTGTCTACTGCACATGTACCTAGTCACAAACTTTCTGATATTGTATATACATGTCACGGCCTCACAGTGAAACTAGAAGGTGTTTGTAACAAATGGAGATTTTAATTGGAGATATTAACGGCTGGCATGTGCACAAGGCACCAACCATTTTGGAATCTAGGGAGGATGAGACGTGCACAAGATTACTCCGTACAAGAAAAGGGGTAACACATTAGTAATTTGGAGGAGAGTACATTGGATGTCATTATATCATAAAAAGCTAAGAATTTCATTCCATGCAAAGCCCTCTTGCTGCCATACGTCTATGTTAAGTTTTACCAGTATGGAAAAGCAGGCTCTTGTAGGAAATTTATTATCCATAAACAAAATGAACTTCAAGTGATTTTCATAAACATTTAGTGCACTATGTTTGAAAGTTGGCTGAGATAGCACTATGAGTATACTGGACAGAGAATGTTTATGAATCATTATATATAAGCTCCTAGTCTTCCCGCACCCGAGAAAAGTTAAGAAAAAGAAAGTGAACTTTTGTAGAATCTAATCACGAAGGCTGGAAAGAAGAAAAAAAAAGTCAAACTGTTAGCTATTTCAGAGTTATCCTTAATAAGATATTGCACAGCAGTTCAAGTGATTTTGACACAGGGACATTCCTGAACAAAAATGGAGAGTTTTGGTTAAGAATGTTAAATTACTTGTGACAAACCTTGTGCACATTGGTCACAGCCTTCCGGTGGTAGCTTTAAAATTGTTTGCTTAAATGGAGCAGCCTGAACTTCTGCGCCATTTGTGTGGAGCGTACAAACTGGGGTTTTGATTTCATTACTCTCTATTTCCCAACTTCCGAAGACAGACAAAGGAAATAATTTCATGTAGAGTCAGTTTTTGTTTTGTCACTCAAGTTAATACTCCCTCCAATCCTATTTAATTATCGCATTTGCAGAAAGATTTTGTTCCTATTTACCCGCCGTTTTCAAATTTCAATGCAACAATAATTTTTGTTTTGTCAATATCACCATTAGTTATTTATTGCAAAGAGAGAAATAGACCGAATAAGATAAGTAAATGATAAGAGTATTATAGAAAAAGTTCAATAGCTATATCAAATGTAACAAATTTCTTCTGGTTGTCTTGGTATGTGTAAAAAACTTTAAAACGACAATTAAAAAAGTTTGGAGGGAGTATTAGCAATAGACTCTTTTCAACACCCTTGTATCGGGTAATATTGCATGTGGGCCTCATGGTTAAGGAGTGGGTCCATGTTATTTAGTGGAACCCACACAAGATTTCACTTTATAATAATTGGTGTTGACAAGAAAATGAATGTGTGTGTTTTAGTTGTTAGCATTCTTCGGTTTCATTTGTATCATATCCAAAATCTATTATTTTTACTTTTGATATTCTCTCCATTTTCTAATGCAATACTGACATCTATAATTCTGAATTTGCAGACACACCCTACACAATCTTGTTTCATGTCATCAATTGATGTACACACCCATTACTCATATCAGGTGAGTTCCTGAGAGGTTTCTTTAATTTTAGCACAGATTGTTATTTATTGATGTTGTTTGCCTTAGAAAATATCTACTGCTATGTTTTACTCATAGATCAAATTTCTAGCACTGTTTTTATGAATTGATGGCCTACAACTAGTCATCCTAGATTCATTTTTCAATCTTGACTTATTTGTCAGACACTTGGTTGAAAGTATAATATACAATGTAGAATTTTAAACTATATCTGAAATTCCATTTCTTCAATGTATCTTGCATATGATCAATCTCAGAAATTTGGTGATTTTGTTAAAAATTGTTTCTTCTATTGTTTCTGTTAAAGATGAGGCTATTTATAATGCACCAGAGGCCTGAAGAATCAAGCTAATTAGATTCGGTATTTCTTCGCATTTGAGTTTTAATCCTATTGAATGCTTTTCTCTACAGATTATGCTGCCAGAAGCTGTTGCAATAGTCATGGCACCAACTGACAGTTCAAGGTAACATCATATGTCTCAAATGTGTTTTGATAGGAAATTAGAGAAGAAAGCATATTTATATCATATTTAAGTTGGTGAAACCTTGAAAGTAAATTTGACATAATTATCAAACGAAACTGCTTTAGACTATTCAATAATGGGATGGCTATTTATGTTAGCCGGTTGATATTTTGTTCATAATAATCACATTTGTTTGAATCCTAGGACTCATGGTATTTTTCGGTTGACAACCCCCGGTGGCATGTCAGTCATTAGACAATGCCAGCAACGAGGCTTTCATCCACATGATCCGCCTCCAGATGGTGGTCCCATTTACGATACATGTACAGATGTTTACTTGAACCCCGATTTAAAATTTGATGTCATTGATCTTCGATGATAATACTTTTTTGTTTCTAGATGGGTAAAAATCTAATCATTGAATTGTCCATATTACTATACTTTCTAAGATATATAGATTTTACCATGTATCCAGCAATGGACATCATAATGTCTATCGTCTCGGCTATTTGTAAAAGAAGAAATGTTGCTCATTCATTGTTTTATTCATGACTTCTACAACAACTCTGTATTTTGTAACTATTCACCAATGGCCTGTTTACGATTGTTCTATGTGAAATCCTAAACTTCCTGGATTATTATTATTATTATTATTATATAAGTAGGAGTTTTGTTAACAAGTGTCCTCATGACACTTTTTAAGGTTTTCCAATTAAGAAATTATTCTTTAAAAAAGTTTAACATTTCAATTTCCGATACATTGAATGCACAATTTTCTATAAAAATTTATCATTTTAAGTCCTTAAAGAGTGCTCTAAGGGTACTCGTTAACATTTAGTACTTCTAAATAATCGGGGTGTTATACTCACTAAACAAAGTTCACACAAAACATATATGTATTTCTACTGACATGATTTTACTCTTTCCATTCAAATAAAAATACTTTTTTAAACTCATTTTTACACCAGTTCTAGTGCAAGGAGTTTGACAGTCCAATCAAACCGACTATAAGAAAAGGTATCAATCAGTTCAGCCTAACTTTTCAACAATGTTTTTAAGGGCCAACTAGTAAGCTAAGATATTAGAGTTCAATAAAAAGATTAAACAATAAACTATTATATACTTGCCAAATAGTAGAAGTCAAATGTAGTCTTGAATAATAAAAACTGTAGAAGACAAAATTAATGATGTTGGACTATAACAATTCGTTGTTTGTATTTGGAAATGTCATTCCCTTAAAATAAAATATCAGAATGAAATTGGAGTATCTATCATATCGATAATTGCAGTAACTTCTATGGATGTATGTAGGTGGAGCTACCCTCAAATTAATTAATAACTAGTCTGGAATACGTCATCTTGGATAACTTTGGAAGAATAGTCACTGCTAGTGTTTAAAATTGTCCAGAAATTTCAATACAGCTTATTAATTATTATAGAATAATATTTGACTTAAGCGATTCCATTTTTTTTAGTTGCGGAAAACAAAACATTATATATAAAAAATTATATTATATGTTTGTGATGTGAGAATATATATATATATATATATATATATATATATATATATATAGTTAATGAACGGAGGTAGTTGCATCTGTTGCCGATGATGTAATTAGGATAATGAAATTATTGAACTTTGTTTTTGAAACAATGGAATTATTAAACTTTGATATAACGGAGTGGTTATTAAAAATGATACTATTAAATGAGTATGATCAAATCAAATGGATGGTATTTCAACACTGACCGTTGTTTGCAGGTCTTTGAAACTCATTGTCATTGATTTTCTCTTATTTATGAACATATATATCACACAATAAAAAACATTATCCCATGTCTCTTCAATTTCCCAAACAAGAATTTGGGTTTGGAAAATTTCAACTTTCTATCAGTGAAAGAAGTTATTATCAAATTTTAGGGGAACACTCTCCCTCAATAGTTGCTTTCAGCCATTGAAAACCTATTTCTTAACACATGAACAAGACATCTTTATAGGGTACCACCACCTATATAATTGAACCATTATTTTTTGTTGTTGTCGTGTCTTATATCTTCTCTATGGGTCTCACACCAAGTTTCTACACCATTTATTTATACCAATAAACCGAAGATAGGTCTCACACCCAACGTGCATGGCTTTTGGGCAGATTATGGATTTGGTTACATATTTTCGTACCCCATAAATGTTTTCTGCCAAATCTGCTTTGTGGGGCCCTTTAAATGGTAGGTATTTGGGGCTTATGCTGTAACAAGTATTGAGCATCTGAAATAAGGACAATTTATTATTACATGGTTCTGTGTTTAGTCATTCTTCTGCATCAAGATATACACATGGCAAGTTGTGAAATAGGTTACTTGTCTTAAATAAAGGGGGAAATATATTGTTGTGTGTAGGGGGTCCGTCGTCAAAGGACATCCCGCTTACCACGCTACACATTATCTATACCTCTTTTGCAAGGACACACTAATGATTTAAGGTGTGATCTAATGTTCGATACGTGTCGTGTCTAACACTTAAATGATACTGATGGCTGTGATTAAATTAAATTGTCATTTTTTCAATTTTTTATCGACGTCGATGTGTTAGTGTCATATTTGATGTATGTGCATGTACTAGTACTTCGTAGATTTATACTAATGCTTTTGTTATTCTCAATTTATCTATGCGTTATAGGAAGACTTAAATATTTATAGTTTAACGATGTGTTGGAACTCGAAAGTGAAAAAAAGAAGAGGATGAAGTAACTAATATTAATCATGGATGAATACACAATTTACGTTGTGGATTACATTCCTTAAGAAGCTATACTTCGGAGAAGATTATGGTCACACGGTTAAGATGAACGACTAAGTGTTTGTTTGAATGAGCTACAAGTTTAACAAAACAATAGTTACATTATTAAAATATAGTGTAGTTTTGCTAAAAAAAATAATTTAAAGTGTAGTTTTATCAAAATCACACCAGTTCATCGTAATTCTTACGATGTTGCCCCACACGTGAACTAGATTTTCAACTGTTTACAAATAGTCAACATATATACTATAAATAAATTCACCAACATTTTCGGTAAGACCTTCATATTTTTAACGTGGTTTGAATCTTGTTCACATAATGCTGGATGCAAGACTCAATCTCGAGTCTTTTTTAGTTGCAAAAGAACCCTTTACCACCATAAATATTCAACAATCATATGGATAACGGATAACACAATTTTCGTGTCAAAGTAAAATAAGTGAGTCATTTTTGGAATATAAGAAGAGGAAAGATAAATCATGAGTTTTAAATTTTAGAAAATAGGATGTATATATTTCTTAGAGAATTAAATTATTCTTGGGCATGAACTGTAACAACTTGCGTCTTTGAGAGAGCTGGTCAATGGTCATTGACATCATGTTATTGAATTGAATTACCCTCCACCTAACCATTTGGTTCATAAACTACTATCGGAAAATTGTTATTCATTGACTTGTTAAAGTTTTCGTTTTTTTTTTATTGGACTTGTAAACAGCAACGAAATATTTTATGAAGATAGAGAAATGGTCTGATATTATTAACGTTTTTAGCACCACTATTAGGTTTTGAATTTAATTTGTATTCACCTGGTGAACATTTTTAGACGTGGACTAAATCAAATTATATGGTCTACAAGTTTTTGTTCAACAAATATTTCAAGCAAAAAAGACGTTTTTGTTCAACAAAGAAAAATGCTGAAATTTGCTAAGTTGCATGTTGTGACAGGAGTTCAAACTCCAACTATTTCACTTGTGTGTGAATTTTCAATAATTATTATAAAAAAATCAAATCAATTCACTACATGTACATGATTTTTTTATATTACATATTATTTTCTAAAATATCTCTACAAATTATCTATATGAAGTGATTTGATTTTTTGGTGTCGTGACTTTTTTTTTTGTGTGGTGACTTGATTTGATTAGATGTACCGTAAAAATATTACACTATAAAAGTTAATCTCTCACGTTATTAAATTTCTAAGACTTTCTCCAACTTGTTAAATTTAATTGGTGGGTAGAATGCTCTTTCATTTCATCAATTTCATTTTTTACAATGCTTCAAATACATGCAGACTTTTTCTTTTCTTTATTTATTGCGTTATTTTGGTGAAATAATTAATGGTAAATAATATACTATCATCTATACCTCAAAACTTTGATGCTCGGTGAATTAACTATTGTGATTTCCTTCTTAAAAAAATGTATATATCCAATAAAGTTATAGACTTATAGTCATGGGGTGATAAACCCAAATGTGTTTGCAGCCTTGTCTATCCAAATGTTATAGGATTATCCAGCCATATTATTCTACTAACGATGCCATTAAGAAATTATTATCCTGGGATATTACTAGGAAACAAAAGATGATGAAAGAAGGATGACTTCTTTAATTTATGTCCTTTTTTTTCTAAGTAGTTTATTAGTTAAAAATTTATTTATGTTATTAAAAAGAAAATGATGAAAGATTAGCTAAGCTAACCCGATATATAAATATTTATTTATTCACTTTGACATGAAATATAAATAAAAATTGATCAAATTAAACATATAAAAATAGTTTTTTAAACCAATCAATTTAACTTAAGGGATTCATAAGCTTCAAAAAACAATATTATTATCTTGCAAACATAGCTCAGTTGATAATTATCTTAGATATTATTTGCAAGAGTCGGATTTCGAACCTTGAATACTCTACTTCTCTAATAAGTCTAACAACTATGTTACTTAAAAAAAATTAAAAATAAGATAATGTTCCTGGTCTTACCATAAAAATATACATAAATATGTGATGGTGGAAAGGGAGAAAAATCATCGCAAGTGGTTAGGATAGAAACCCCTCAAAGTCCATATATATCGTATAGAACTGGTCAGAACATACCAAAATATTCTTCCTTCAGTTCAGCAGAACTAGAAAATGGTTAATATTACACAATAATTTCTAAACTTTCAGAGATACCCTTTTCTCTATTTAATTCATCTTCCTTTTTTGTTTCTAATATTCTCCAAAAATAGACAAAAATCCCTTTGCACCTTTTTTCAGCAAACAACATTAAAATTTCCTTTGATATTTTCCAATTTTCCTCATAACTTTAATTTAAATCCTATCATTACCACTCTTCATTTCAACCTTTTCTGACTTTGAAAGTGAACCTGTTTTCAGTTATGTGTTCTCAAACATCTTCACCTCGTTTCTCTTTCTCCAATGATGTTTCACCAATGAAACATGATATTGTTCCTTGTACTGACACATTGCTTCTTGAATCAAATTCTGATTTTGAATTCATCACTAGCAGAAACATTGAATTTGAAACATCTTCAGCTGATGAACTTTTCTCTAATGGAGTTATACTTCCATTGCAGATACATGACAAGAAAAACAACACTGCATCTTATAAGGAACAGCCTCGTTATACGAATCTTCCACCTCGACCATTTTCGACTAAAACAAAGAAAGAGATCAACAGAGAAGTTCAAGAAACAAATACTCGGTCTAGTTCTTTTATAGGATTCAAAAAAAGCAAAAGTCTCAATTGTGATACAAATAAAAATTTTGTATGTTTTTCTCCTCCTTTG
>Ga0099826_10002157_pt1 | contig 12516 bp, 11 predicted proteins | sample Mtrugardesep15_FD_76830 | JGI IMG/M metagenome (GOLD analysis project Ga0099826, IMG submission 76830) | Root nodule microbial communities of legume samples collected from California, USA - M. trunc garden sep15 | ecosystem: Host-associated > Plants > Roots > Nodule | place: USA: California...
GATTAAAGTGTAGATTTTAACATAAGAGGGGAGGGGAATGTAATTCAAGCTTCTCTTAGGGGAGGAGAGTGAAATATTTTCTAATATATTTTGAATAAAAGGGGAGGGGAGTGTATATTTTAACATAAGAGGGGAGGGGAGTGTAATTCAAGTATCTTTGAGGGGAGGGGAGTGTAATTTACTCTTAATAATATTGTAAAATTTATAATTCAAAATAAAAATTGTAATTTTTTCAACAAATAAAAAACTGTAATAATATAAAAATAAGGCTTAAAACATAATAGATCCATCCCAGTCCAGTCTACAAATTTTGTTGTTGGGCCGAACTAACGAACCTGTTTGATGGAGTATCTATTAAAACCTAACCTAACCCTATATATTTTTCGAACAAAAAATAAACCCTATATATTTGAAAACCTGTTTTTAATAATCCTTCTCCATTTGCGCCGTTCCTCTTCCTCCCTTGCTCAATCCTCCTTCTTCTGTCTGATTTCAAGTTCAAGTGATGAGGAATGAACTCTTTCTTACTAGCAAGATATTCTAGATTTTCAAGTACTTCTAGCATCTTTGATTCAATTTCATTGTCAAATGAACTAAAAGAAGCATTGAAGAAAGACTAGATTGAGATCCAACTGCATCAAGATCTAGAGACTTCAATGCCGATGGTTTCTAAGAGATCCTCGACATCTAACACAACATCTTTAACGGCATCAAGCCACACTTTCACGTGTTGATTTCTGATCTGCTTTTATTCTGCCTCGTCGATAACTAGATTGATGGGTAGAAGCATGATGTTGAGTTTCTTTAGAAGCTTCTCATTGAATTTTCTTCCTTGAAAGTAGTCCATAAGTTTACAACAACTAGAGGTATCTCACCTAAGCAACCAATTTTATTTTTTGCATGCACTCTTTTATTTTATAAAATTTGTTTGCTTTTGATCTGAAATCAATTAATTACATCATGTGTAATTCTTTATTTTGTACGTTTTTCTGAAAAAATAATTGTTCTCCTGCTAACTCATTTTTGTCTGACTTTAATATTTGTTGTAAGTGCACATTCAGATTTGTCTTTGAGCAAAAGGTTTTGAGGACTGTAGGTTGAATCATGGTGAGTTTAATTTCCAATGGTTGGCTTCTTTTTCACATGGGTTCTTATGATATAGTTAGCTTATCTTGAAATATTGTTATAGCATGAGTCCAAATTGTCCGATCACAATAAATGTCTTTTATTAAATAGCGTGATGGATCTGATGTATGGAAAAAATATCATTTTCACATTTAAGAATCTAACACGGTTGGTTGATTGAATTCAACATCTCTAAATTTCACAATTTATAAAAATTCCTTGTAAATAGGTTACCAAGACAGTTAACTGCAAAATTTCTACCAAGCTTAAGGAGGCAAAAGTTAGTGACTTAAGTTCTCAGTATATAAACACGAAGGACCTGAGGTTAGACACTGCTGTTGTATATTTTTCTACGTATGTGTTGGGACATTAACTGTCGGAGGAAAACTTGCATGGTATCAAAGCTCGAGTTAAAGTCTACTTTTAATACTAAGTTTTGTCTGATTTTAATATTTGCAGAAAGTGCACAATCATATATGGCTTTGAGCAATAGGATCCGAGGACTGTAGGTTGAATCGTGGTGAGTTTCATTTCAATGCTTGTTTTTCACATGGGATATCGATGTATGGAAGAAAAAGATATCATTTTCACATTTAAGAATCTAACACGGTTGATTGAATTATTTCAACAACTCTAAATTTTGACAATTTATATAAATTATTTGTAAATAGGTTACCAAGACAGTTAACTACTTAACTATATTTTCAAAAGGAGCTAACTCTATCATCGTGAACTGCAGAATTTGTCAGTGACTTAAAGTTCTCAGTATATAAACATGAACGACCTGAGGTTAGGCACTGCTCTTGTGTTTTTTTCAGCAAGCAATAACATGCTCTAACTGCAATGGTTAGAAACTATAGAAAGCATAGTTTATTTGTTGTTTTTTTCTCAAGCCTCTCATAGTTTATTTGTTATATTACTAAGTATGTTTTAGTAATAAGTTTTGTAGTGCCATCTTCAGCACTAACCATTACCTTTGGTAAGGTTTCAAGCTTTAACATATGGTTTAACATCAAATAAATAAAAAAATATACTTTTTGCGATTACCGGTTTCAAGCTTTAACATATGGTTTCAAGCTTTTTCAAGTTGTAACTGCATCACCGGTTCACCCACTATGGGAGTTTCATCGTTACTGACAAACTCATCAGTAAATATCCAGGACTACCGCATTACCGTCAGTCCCCTCCTCCTCATTGGACTGATTTGCGATTGAGTGGGGGACAATCTCATGTTGTAATTGCATCACAGATTCAACCATTATGGGAATATAATTATTACGGACAATCTCGTAAGTAACTTTGTCAAAAGCGGAGCGATAAGAAAATGCAGACTTATCACCTAAGGTATTATTACTTGTGTCAAGGGCTGCAGTAGTTTCTGGATGATCAATAATCGTGACAACAGGCAGAACATTAATCGTGAGGATTTTTCACTTGGTTGCCATTTCTTAGTTTGCGGTTTCTGTTGAATGGTTAATTGTTTCCCTTTGTCATGTACCTTGTGAGTATTATTTCCATCTCTTTTGAAAACGTTTTTCGGGTGCAACCAACGACAGTTTGTTATCGAATGGGCAAGAATTTGGCAGTGCGCACAAAAAACCGGCAACCATTCGTACTCAACCTCAACAGGGAACGCATAACCTTCCCTCTCCACCGTGATCTCATAAAATAATCAACGAGAAAAATCTATATCAACTAGCACCCTCGCATAATGACCAAAAGTGTGTTTCTGAGTCGCGAGATCTATATAATGAGTGGAGTTCGTTCTAGCCAGTATTCTTGTGGTAAGTCAATGAGCCGAATCCATAATTGTGCATGAGTGAGTCGTTGAGAGTACTTGTTAAAGTCCTTGGACCAACGGAAAAGCCCCAACAAGCTTGGTTTGAGGTTAATTGTCCCCATTGTGAGTGATGTGCGCATATCCTCATCAGAAGTGAATGAGAATTCATAAAAACTACGACCAAGGGAGATTAAATGCCATGGACATTTTGTTTTCCATTTCTTTGAGAGCTTAGCAGTAAGTTCTTTGGTTGTATACGGCTTATCGCTTTTGTTCAAAAAAAGCCTTTCGTGCATATGATACTTGCATTTGTCCAGACCTCTGATGTACACTTCTGCAGTAATTTGGATAGATAAATTGTCCCCTCTGATCTTAGGTAGAGGTAGAGGTGCACTAGGATTAACTGCAGGTGAGAGAACTGGCAGGAAAGAGCGTTGCTGTTGTTGTTGAGGAATTGGCAATTTGGCAGAAGCATCTGCCACGCAAGGCCATGGCCACTTCGATCTCGAGCAAAAGCTCCCAGCCTGAAACCTGAAATCAGCACCATGTCCGTGTCCACAAGAATTCAAGAGGAGATGAAAATTGTGACTCAACCTTCGTAACACCGCCGAAACAGCGAAAACACGGTTGTAATTTCACCCAAATTACGAGTTCGATTGTATAACAGACAGTTGAGGTAACTATCGCGAGTCTGAGGTAAGAAGGAGCTGATAGGGAAGCAAGCGAAACGGAGCATAAAACATATGATCAGCGAAAAAGCCCTACGAAACCCTAGCAGATTGCAATAACGCGTCTTCCTTGAGTGAGGTCGAAAAAACACTTCTCTCGCAAGAAGTAGAATTTGGGAATCCCGATGTGAATCTGTAGGTGATGACACCATAACTTAAACTAGTACTAGAAAATTGATATACTTAAAAGCTCATTTAAAAAAGAGGAAAAAAAAACTTAAAATACTAATGTGCGTGTTTAGGTGACCGATGGGATTGAAAAATCATGGTGAGCTTCTTTCATTTGATGAAACTACAAAGTGTAACTCTTGCTAAAGTCACAATGGTTCGTTGTAATTTGTGGATCTCACTTCTTATCCATACACAATGGCAACTAAAGTAGCCTTTTATAAGCAAATTAACATTCCATAATGAACAATGAAACTAATCTCCTTAGTAGAAAAAATTAATGGCACGAACTCTTTTTTGTTTTATTATTATTTAATAGTGAAACAAAATTCTAAAATTTATAGTGTCCATCAATTAATGACGAAGGTTGTTTCTAGGAAATGATATTTTAGAGTGAATCTTTGGTAATAGTACAAAAGAGCATATGATGAGTATATTGCTTTTAATTAAATAGTAGCAAAGATATAAATGTATAGATTATATGGGATTTCATATACATTATTTTATTTTTTTGAGAGAGGGATTTCATATACATGACAATATGATACTGCCATATTAAATATTAACCGGTGGACATCAATAACTTTATAATTTGAATTTATCAGTATATTTGTAAAAAAAAATTAAGAAATTGAAGTTGCATGAGCCATTAATTATTTTCTTCTATTGACGAAATTAGCTTCATTGTTCATTATGGACGTTGCTAACTTGCACCTAAGATCATGTGAAAATTCTTTGCCTAAAAATACATTTTCTACTTTCATTTTCCTAACACCAGCCTATCTCTGATATTTGTCAGACTTATAATATTTCCCATAATAGAATGACAATATATCCTTCATCTTCTTATTGCGAACAAATATTTTCACTTGAACGAGGTTCTTCCCAAATATATATAAGCCAAGGAATAAACAACATTTTCAACTTCAGTCCAGGTGTCACTTCTAAAGATTATGTTTTGACTCTAAAAGTTTTAACTGGGCTCAAAGCACTCGTTGCGGTGTTGGAATTGGTAAAGCGAAACAAGATCATACTAGCCTCTCTGTTCATTTTGTAAAATCTACTCAAGTTTTTCTAGTTCTTACATAGATACTAGTGGGAGAAACGTGTACAATTCTTACACCTTCAGACCTCAGACACACTCTATCTGGTGACTTCAAAACAAGTAAAACATAAGCTACTGATATTTGTTGGGTTGCAAGTAAACAAGGCCACGTGGCTTCCCAAAAGAGATCACTAGCTTCAATTTTACTTAATCTAATGTTACTTGTTAGAAAACTTAATATTTCTGAAGATTTAAGCATTGTATACGATTTTCCCACATGTATTTCTATGCGAACCATAACGGCTTGAGTGGATTTTACAGAATCAATAGAGAGGTCTGTAAGATATTGTTTCCCTTTACCAAAACATAATCCCTGAACAAGTGCTTTGAACCCAACTAAAGTTTAGAGTCAAAACATAATTTCTATAAGTGAAGCCTGCACTGAAATTTAAGAGGCTACTTTACTCCTTGACTTGTATATATTTTGAAAGAACCTCGTTCAAGTGAAAAGATTTATCCACCATAAGAAGATGGAGGATATAGTCATTTTATTATGGAAAATTTACTAAGTCCGACAAATACCAGAGATGGACTGGCTCTAGAAAAATGAAAGCAGGAAACACATTTATGGACAGAGAATTTTCACTGCACCAAGTTTTTTCCATTTTTCAACAAACTAGGTTCTTCCAAAATATATACAAGCCAACGCCTAAACCTACCTCTTCGTGTTCAGACCAAGTTTCACTTATAAAGGATTATGTTTTAATTGTAAAACTTTTATTTTGGCCTAAAACACTTGTTGAGAGAGTAGGAATTGGTAAAGGAAAACAAGATCTTATTGGCCTCTCTATTGATTTTGTAAAATCTACTCAAGTCGTTCCAATTCGTCCAGAAATACCGATGTGTAAAAAGTGTACAATGCATACAGCTTTAGAAATCATTTTCACTTTATCAGGTGACATCAAATAAAGTAAGACTTGAGCTAGTGATCTATTTTGGGTTGCAAGTAGACAAAGTCAAGACGCTTCCGAAAAGAGATCACTAGCTTAAGTTTTACTAATATAAAGTCACATGTTAGAAAGCTTAATATTTCTAAAGGTGTAAGTATTGTTTAAAATTTTCCCACAATTATTTCTATTCGAATCGGAACGGCTTGAGTGGATTTTACAGAATCAACAAAGAGGAATGTATAATATTGTTTCCCTTTACCTATTCCTAATCCTTCAACAAGTGCTTTGAGCCCAACTAAAGTTTTAGAGTCAAAACATAATCTTCTATAAGAGAAGTCTGAACTGAATTTGAAAAGGCAGGCTTAGTCCTCGAATTGTATATATTTGGGAAGAACGTCGTTTAACGGAAAAGATATTTTAGAAATAACAAAAACCTCAGCCCAAGGAAAATATTTTGCCCACAATTTCATTTTCTACTTTCATTTCATTACAGTCAACCCATCACTAGTATTTGTCAGACTTAAGAAATTTTCCAAAATAGAATGACAATATATTCTCCATCTTCTTATTCCAGATAAATTGTTTCACTCTAACGAGGTTTTCCCAACTATATACAATCTAAGGACTAAACAACCTCTTCAATTTCAGTCCAGGTGTCACTTTTAGAAGAATATGTTTTAATTTTAAAAGATTCATTTCAGCTCAAATCACTTGTTGAGGGAGTAAGAATTGGTAAAGGGAAACATGATCATACAAGGCTCTATGTTGATTTTGTAAAATCTACAATAGTCTTTCCAATTCGCCTTGAAATACAAGTGGGGAAAAGCATGTACAATGCTTAAACCTTCATAAATCATAAACACTCTATCAAGTGACTTCAGATCAAGTAAAACTTGAGCTACTTATTCTTTATGGATTTCAAGTAAAAGAGTCCAAGCAACTCCCCAAAAGAGATCACAAGCTTCAATTTTACTTAATATGAAGTCACATGTTAGAAAACTTATTATTTTTGAAGGTGTAAATATTGTATACGATTTTCCACAAGTATTTATATGCGAACCGCAACGGCTTGGGTGGATTTTACCGAATCAATTGAGAGGCCTGTAAGATATTGTTTCCCTTTACCAATTCCTAATCCCTCAAAAAGTGCAATGTGTCCAACTAAAGTGTTTAGAGTCAACATAATCTTCTATATGTGAAGCCTGCACTGAAATTGAAGAGGCTATATATTTGGAAAGAACCTCGTTCAAGTGAAAAGATTTATCCGCAATAAGAAGATGGAGGATATATTGTCATTTTATTATGGAAAATTTACTAAGTCTGGCAAATACCAGAGATGGACTGGCTTTAGAAAAATGAAAGCAGGAAACGCATTTATGGACAGAGAATTTTCACTTGACCAAGTTTTTTCTTTTTTCCGACAAATATTTTCACTTAAACTAGGTTCTTCCAAAATATATACAAGCCAACGACTAAGCCTACCTCTTCATGTTCAGACCAAGCTTCACTTATAAAAGATTATGTTTTAATTGTAAAACCTTTATTTTGGCCTAAAACACTTGTTGAGGGAGTAGGAATTGGTAAAGGAAAACGAGATCTTATTGGCCTCTCTATTGATTTTGTAAAATCTACTCAAGTCGTTCTAATTCGTCCAGAAATATCGGTGGGTAAAGAGTGTACAATGCATACACCTTTAGAAATCATTAGCACTTTATCAGATGACTTCAAATAAAGTAAAACTTGAGCTAGTGTCTGTTTTGGGTTACAAGTAGAAAAATTCAAGACGCTTCCCAAAAGAGATTACTAGCTTATGTTTTACTAATATAAAGTCATATGTTTGAAAGCTTATTATTTCTGAAGGTGTAAGTATTGTTTAAAATTTTCCCACAAGTATTTTTATTCGAATCGGAACAGCTTGAGTGGATTTTACATAATCAACAGAGAGACATGTATAATATTGTTTCCCTTTTCCAATTCCTAATCCCTCAACAAGTGCTTTGAGCCCAACTAAAGTTTTTAGAGTCAAAACATAATCTTCTATAAGAGAAGTCTGAACTGAAATTGAAAAGGCAGGCTTAGTCCTCAAATTGTATATATTTAGGAAGAACCTCGTCTAAGGGAAAAGATTTTTTAGAAATAAGAAAAACCTCCTCCCATGGAATATATTTTGCCCACAATTTCATTTTCTACTTTCATTTCATTACAGCCAACCCATCACTAGTATTTGTCAGACTTAAGAAATTTTCCAAAATAGAATGACAATATATCCTCCGCCTTCTTATTTCAGATAAATTGTTTCACTCTAACGAGGTTTTCCCAACTATATACAAACTAAGGACTAAACAACCTCTTCAATTTCAGTCAAGGTGTCACTTTTAGAAGATTATGTTTTGATTCTAAAAGATTCTTTTCGGCTTAAATCACTTGTTGAGGGAGTAAAAATTAGTAAAGGGAAACATGATCATACAAGGCTCTATGTTGATTTTGTAAAATTTACAATAGTCTTTCCAATTTGCCTGGAAATAAAAGTGGGGAAAAGCATGTACAATGCTTACACCTTTATAAATCATAAACACTCTATCAGGTGACTTCAGATCAAGTAAAACGTGAGCTACTTATCTGTTTTGGATTTCAAGTAAACGAGTCCAAGCAACTCCCCAAAAGAGATCACACGCTTCAATTTTACTTAATATGAAGTCACACGTTAGAAAACTTATTATTTCTGAAGGTGTAAATATTGTATACGATTTTCCCACAATTTACCGAATCAATTGAGAGGCCTGTAAGATATTGTTTCCCTTTACCAATTCCTAATCCCTCAACAAGTGTTTTGAGCCCAACTAAAGTTTTTAGAGTCAAAACATAATTTTCAATAAGTGAAAGGTAAAACTGAAATTGAAGTGGTCGGCTTAGTCCTTGGATTGTCTAAATTTGGGAAGAACCTAGTTCAAGTGAAAAAATTGTTGGTAATAAAAAAAACCTCGGTCCAGGGTAACAAGATTAGAATGACAGTTATCCTCCATCTTCTTATTAGAATGACAATATATCATCCATCTTCTTATTGCAGACAAATCTTTTCAGTTGAACTAGGTTCTTCCCAAATATATACAAGCCAAGGTCTAAACTGGACTTTTAGTTTCAGTTCAGGCGTCACTTATAAAAGATTATGTTTTGACTCCAACAACTTTAGTTCGGCTCGAAGCATTTATTGAGTAAGTACAAATTTGTAGATAAAGGAAACGAATATCTTATTGGCCTCTCTATTGATTTTGTAAAATATACTAAAGTCGTTCCCGTTCGTCCAAAAATACCAGTGGAAAAAGCATGTATAATGCTTACACCTTCAGAGGTCATAAGCATTCTAACAGGTGACTTCAGATACAATAAAACTAGAGCACTGATCTTCTTTATATTGCAAGTAAACGAGGCAAAACGACTTCCCAAAAGAGACAACTAATTCCAGTTTTACTTAACCTAAGGTCACATGTTAGCAAACTTATTATTTCTGAAGGTGTAAGAATTGTATACACTTTTCTGACCGGTATTTCTATGCGAACCAAAACGAGAAAATATCATTTCTAGTAGCACTGATGTTGCGGTGCTCTGAAAATGAGGAAAGAGCAATTATTTTCTGCAATGGTAATGGTAATGCCAGTAGTAAGGACGATGTGTTATATACATGCTTCAAACAATGATGTCTTATAATGAGAACTAAATTTTACCATCTGTCTCAATACCTAGAGATAGGAGAATATGATATTTCATTGTACAACACATAATTTGATGTTAGATAGATACATATTTCGAATTCGAAGAAAGGTTTATAGCATAATGCACCTAACTCTAAGTCTTTGTCTTAGTTTTGCACTCAACATCATATGAAGTTGAAGTTTTATTCTTTTCTCATTTTCTACTTGCAATACCAAACACCAATCACATACAAGGTTTCAAAGGCTTCTTAGTGCCTACATGTTGTTAACCTGAATTGTAAGTGTAGATTGTCTCTAGGATTCGTGGACATAATTAATTTAAAGAAAACAAACATTGTAAAAATGACAATTATAATGAGACTAACTGAGTAAGTTGTATAAATTAAAGAAAACCATACTCTGAGCTTATTATCCATTTCAAGATTATAGCCTTGAATCGTTCCCAAGCATCTAACTCCATTATGTTCTTTGCAGATAAAGAATCCAACAAACAGATAAGGCTCATATGATTCAATTTTAGTCGCATTTTCTTTCTTTGAGTACCACAATTTGCCCTCTATTTTCCCTTCTGCTTTTGTCTGAAAATATTTACAAATTTCATCAAAATAAAAATATATTACTTTTTGTGTTAAACCATATATTAAAATTAAAATGTTTAACTATCATCATTTAACATATATTATAGTGATTAATTTCAATAAAACTGACTAAAGCACATACACATGTTTGAGTAGAATTTGATTTTTCTTTATTCATGTCCTCCTCTGGTGGAGTTACTTCAATTTTTTCAATGTCCATGCCAACTCTACTTGAATAAGCATCAACTTCAACAACAAAATAATGAAACCACTTTAGAAATTAGTATAATCAAATTTACATTATTTAAATGCAGAGTTTAATGGAGATATAATGTTGGTATAAATAGTTTTAAATTGACATTCTATAAGAACTTATCATATAGGCATATAAACCTTATTGTGATATCAGTTTAAAAATAACTACAATTGATTTGATTCATATTGAACATCATTATAAAAATAGTTTACACTGATATTACATCTTTTGTTTTCTCAAATACATGTATGTGTATATATCATGACATACATACACACACATTCATACATAAGTGCATATATACATATATACATTAACTATACACTTATAAAAGCTTGACATCCTTGATATTATGATCTTTAAGCTGATTTATGTACAATTTCAAGAAAATACAATCTCATGTATGTCAAAATAATAACTTACGTAACTTTTGATAATTTGAAAAAACAATGTATGATTTATAATAGTGTACCAATTAGTAAAGTGCTATATGAAGACTTCAAGGCCATTAAGACAAGGAAAACAAATTTCCATACCAAAAGAATTTACGAAGTATTCATAAAAAATAAAAATAAAAAAAATAGTTTAACTTCTTTTATATCTATCTAAATGTGTATTTGTGGACAAAAACAAACTATTTTTCTATTCATATATGCTTTTTTGGAATCATGTATGATTTATTAGAAATGTGTAAAGTCTCATTAAGGTAATTGCATCAAATTCACTGTCCTATAAAATATTGAGGTTCATAATCAACCAAAATTTCTTCTTACTTGAAAAATTTTCCCTCCTCCTTTTTGAAGTGGATCTCTCTCCAATGACAACAACCTTTTTCATTTGAATTTCAGTAGCCATATATGTACTATTGCTGCATTTATATTAATTTAATCACAAAATAATATAGATAAAAGATAAAAATATACTATTAATAATGTTCCCCTTTATATCTTTTATCTATATTATTTTGTGATTAAATGTATATAAATGCAGCAGTAGTACATATATGGCAACTGAAATTCAAATGAAAAGGGTTGATGTCGCTGGAGAGACATCCACTTCAAAAAGGAGGAGAGGAAATTTTCAGGTAAGAAGAAATTTTGGTTGATTATAAACCTCAATATTTTATAGGAAAATGAAATTGACGCAATTGCCGTAATAAGACTTTACACATTTCTAATCAATCATACATGATTCCAAAAATACACAAATGAATAGAAAAATATTGTGTTTTTGTCTATAAATACACATTTAGATAGATATCAAAAAAAAGTTGAACTAGTTTTTTTTTTATGAATACATCGTAAATTCTTTTGGTATAGAAATATGTTTTCCTTGTCTTAATTGCCTTGACGTCTTCATATAGTACTTTACTAATTTGTACACTATTATAAATCATACAATGTTTTATCAAATTATCAAAAGTTTCTTAAGTTATGAATTTGGCATACATGGGATTGTTATTTTCTTGAAATTGTACATCAATTAGCTTAGAGATCATAATATCAATGATGTTAAGACTTTATAAGTGTATAGTTCATGTATATCTGTAAACATGCACATATGTATGAATGTGTGTGTGTGTGTATGTCATGATATATACACATACATGTATTTGAGAAAACAAAAGATGTAATATCAGTGTAAACTATTTTTATAATGATGTTCAATATGAATCAAAGCAATTTCAGTTATTTATAAATTGATATCACAAAAAGGTTTATGTGCCTATATGATCAATTCTTATTGAATGTTAGTTTAAAATTATTTATACCAACATCGTATCTCCATTTTAAACCATGTAAATTTGATTCTACTAATTTCTAAAGTGGTTTCATTTTTTATTGGTGAAGCAGATGCTTATTCAAGTAGAGTCGGCATGGACATTGGACAAACTGAAGTAACTCCACCAGAGGAGGATATGAATAAAGAAAAATCAAATTCTACTTAAACATGTGTATGTACTTTAGTCATTTTTATTGAAATTAATCATTATAATATATGTTAAATGATGATAGTTAAACATTTTAATTTTAATATTTGGTTTAACACAAAAAGTAATACATTTTTATTTTGATGAAATTTGTTATATATTGTTATCGCGATTTTCGGGTGTCAAATCATTAATTAGATTTGAACCTTTCAATCATTGATATCTCTATTTTTTTTGGGAAAGGTA
>Ga0099826_10002158_pt1 | contig 12513 bp, 8 predicted proteins | sample Mtrugardesep15_FD_76830 | JGI IMG/M metagenome (GOLD analysis project Ga0099826, IMG submission 76830) | Root nodule microbial communities of legume samples collected from California, USA - M. trunc garden sep15 | ecosystem: Host-associated > Plants > Roots > Nodule | place: USA: California...
CAAAGACTGGTGTTTTCGATGATGACTGGGCTGATAAAGCAATTCATGACTCTGAGATGCAGAACGAAGGTAATAATGTCAAATTTAGTTTCCTCCTGTATATTTCTGCTACATTACAATAAGTGTATCCCTATTTGTTTTTGTATGAAGAACTCAATTTCTCAACATGGATATTCATGCATATTATTGGTTTTGATTGGAGCATAATGTACGAATTAATTATTATTTTTTATTTGCTTGCAACATATGCGGGGATATTACATTGTCTTGTTCTTGAAAGGTTTGTATTGATTTGTTTCTTTTTAATTATTGAGAAACCTGATATTTAACTGAAAGTTTTACTCTCACTTGCATCTTGTATCTGATTAGGTGCAACCGTGCAACTTACCTTAGAATTATTCAAGCTTTAATTTGTGCCCGTAACTATTGAATTTATGGTAAAAACAATATGATGAGAGGATGGACTTGAAATTTTCCCTAAATTTCATGTTAATCAAGTGTCTATTATGGTTTTTTTCGGCACCCTGAAGATGGTTGACTTATTTTCAAGTGTATCTTGTAATTCGTTATGTTTATTTCTTTTTTTGTTCTCAGGAGAACCAGAAGATTATAAAATACGTGGCAAATACAAATCAGAACCCCATAATATGTTTGGTCAGCGAGCTGCATTTATATGGTTTAGGTCTTTAAGGAATAGGATTCCAGTAGTTTGTACTGTTGTTGTTTCATATTTGGCATGTCATATTGCCAGGGAAGCCATCACGCCGTCAGACATGATTAAGTGGACATGTGAAGGGAAGCTTCCATATTTTTCTGCTTTTGTCGAACTTGAAAGCCGCATGGGAGCTCCACCAGTTGCCTCCTGTCCTATCAGTTCAAGTTCTATGTTTAGGCCTCAGCGAGCTCTTTCGGTACATAAACTAGAGTCATGTGCTTCATCCATTGCTCAGTTTATAGGCTTGGAGTTACCTCCTGTGAACTTCTATGCATTAGCTTATCGTTATCTTGAAAAATTATCTCTTCCTGTTGAAAAGATTCTTCCATACGCATGCCGCATTTCTGAATGGTCAATGTCTCCAGATTTGTGGTTATCCTTATCCAAGGATTATTTTAGGCTACCTACTCATGTTTGTGTTGTATCAGTTCTGGTGGTAGCAATAAGGATTTTGTATAACATCAATGGTTATGGAGAATGGGAGAAAAGTTTATCTCATAATGATAGTGCCAAAGATCCAGTAGAACATCAGAAACACAAATTGGATTGTATGGGGCTTCTCCAACACCTTCATGCAATATATAATGAGATTGCAGACACCCATGGTAAAGTTATTTACTTATCATCATCTTGTTCAACCTATGTTGTGTGATCTTATATTCTCTTTGCTCCTATTTCTGACAACAGTTTAATTACTATCTAGCTAGCATAACATGCTGTGTTTTTGACAGAGTATTCCAAGGACTTACCTACATATCTCAAATACTGTAAGGATGTTGTGTTTGCTGGGTTAGAACCATCTTTAGGGAGTTATGAAGAAACAAATATGATGGAAATCCTATGGAACCATTATCAGAATGAAGAGGTAATTGAAGACTTGAAGGAACTATTACATAGGCATGCTCAAACATTTCTAATTAGAATATCTTGGAATTACTTTTAATTTCTTTCTAGTCTTTCTTGGGGTGTGTCAATGAAAAAGTTGAATTGCCTTGCTGATCTAGATTTTGAATTCTTACCTGTGAAGATTAAAAAGCTACCAAACTAGAACAAAAAAGTAATATGGAGAATGAAATACTGTCTATGGGCTAATTTTGTAAAAATATATCAATAAAGGAAGGAATTTTCTTCCTGCAAAAATGAGGAGGATTCTAAATATTTAACAACTTTTGTTTTGATGATGTTTATTAGGAAAACTTACACCACATGTTACCCTTCCTCCTCTGCTTATATAGTATTGGGAAAAACTCAAGTTCCACATGATAAAGGTAGGGCATGAAATAAGTTTATAAAGAGTGGCACACCTCACCTTAAAAGTTGGTTTTGTAAGGATGAGTTAGACCCATTATAAAAACCTAATATGGTATCGAAGCCTATCCTAGATATGTTGGACCGCCTGTTATCTTACCACTTGGGTCACACTCCAGATGTCCAGTCTTGGGCATAATGGATAAGATATGGTCTAAATATGTGCTTGTAAATGCGGGTAGTTATGTTGACCATATATAGGTTGAAATTTTCCTATCCATCATCTATGATAATTATGTTGAAAATATTTTATCAAACTGAATTAAATTTTAACAAGTCTATCTGTATGTTATGTTTAGTTTATGAGAGTTCCTTTTTTTTTGGTCGACTACATTATGAAGATTGCTTGGCAAAATAAATTCTCATTGAGATATTTTTTTCTTTTCTTTTTCAGAAGACTAAACCATCAGAATCTGAGAAGCAATACCTTTCTTCTTTTAGCGGAACAGGGTCAAGAGATGAAGGATGTGTGGGAAAGACATCTAAAAAGGAAAAGAAGAAAAGAGAATGTTTGAGTGATGATAATCCCTCAGGGAGTTTGCCAGAAGCCATTGGACAGTTGAAATTAGACATGGAGGAAAACAGATTTTGTTACATACGACCTAGTGAGAAGCAGGAAAAGCTTGGTTATGTTCACTATGTCAGAAAGAAGGATAAAGGTGCCCTGTCCTATGTTGCTCATGCTGATTATTACATTTTGCTTCGGGCTTTTGCCAGAGCTGCGCATGTTGATGACATTCGGATTTTGCATATTGGTGTTTTGAACCTTGAAAGAAGACTTGCTTGGCTGGAGAAACGGATTGGTCAATGCTTGCATTTGAAGCCTCCCAATATTTCTTGCGAGTTTTGTAGTGTTGGGGCCACTGAAAATGGATCAGATCATATGATGAATGAAGATGAACTATATCAAACTTGAATATTTGAAAATTAATTTCTCCTATTTTTGTAGTTTAATTTGATCACTGAAATAGAATTGAGTATTGTACACTTCATTTCTTTTAATATATCTAATAATTCATAAGAGTGACATTGGGAATAACAACATCAAATGATGATTAAGCACTGAGAAAAGGAAAATAATTTGACAAGTAGACATGTGTTTGGCTCTGCAGTTATAGAAATTGATTTTAAGTTAAAAATAATTTAAATGTGAAGTGATTTTGCTTTTGAAGTTAAATGTTACAAAAACGAGCTTCATATTAAAATCAATTTCCAAAGGTGAGATGAATTCGACTGAACATACACTATAGTTGAAATTTTAGCTCTTTCAAATTAGAAAACTCCATTATATTTTTTTTAAAAAATTAAGAGAATCTCAACTGTATTTCTTGCTTGTTCAAATTTTGATTTCCTTTTAAAAATATTTTTGTCAACACACTTCTCTATTCTCATCAAATAAAACAGGAGTACTATTATGTTATCTCACTAAATATGTAAGCCTCACTGAATGTTAGTAACAGGAGTAGATTTTAGTGAGACTTGCATAAAATTTAACCAATGAAAAGTGTGTGTGTGTGTGTGTCTTATAGACTCTGTTACTAACATGTTTCATTTAAAAAATGTCTTGGAAAAAAGTCATGTAATTGAAATTGCGACTTCCATTTAAATATAATAAAAGAAATAATATATTTTAGTCAGGTTTTCTCTTGTTCTTTCTCATATGGTCATGAAAGGCCATACCATTTATACTCCTTTGTTTCCACATTGAAACCATTGCTAAACGTAGGACTGGAAAAAAGCTAGGAATTCTAGAGTTATAAAATCACAGTAAGATTGTCTTGGGACACGAGAAAAAAGAGAAAAACATGAAAACAAACACACACTTCATAGTAGAGACCCGACATGTTTAATTTGTTATGCTTCGAGAGAGGCAAATCGTTGTGCTCATAAGCTTGCCCAATGTGAGCACTCAGCTCCTGTTTACGGCCTATTGGAATTTGTGATGCTAGTGGTTTTTATCCACAAACGTTGAGTTAATAAATTAACCTTTTCTATAAAAAATAATAATAAATCATATTTGATAAATACGATTCGCAACATAATGATATTTATTAAGAAGTTCCAACATATTAAAATTTGAGACTCCAATTACATTATTTTTGGCTGAAAAATCATGAAACAGTCTACATAACCAACTAGAAAATAAATCAAAGAGGAGAATTGAGTCGATAACTAGGTACAGCAACAAGCTGAACAGCTCTAGGAGCAGTGAGACCAAACACATCATTCATATCAAGCTCACTTGGTTTCATTCCATTAGGTAACTCCCACTTGAAGCAATGAAGCAAATTTGCCACAGTCATTTCCACAGCATAGAGTCCAAGCTGCATCCCTGGACATGACCTTCTTCCTGACCCAAAAGGAATGAATTCAAAGTTACTTCCTTTGAAATCCGGCATGCCCTCGTTCAAGAACCTCGATGGGTTAAATTTCTCTGGCTCGTCCCACGCGCTTTTGTCACGTCCAATTGCCCATGCATTTACCCAAACACGTGTTGATTTTGGGATAAAGTAACCTGCAACAGAAGAGTTTAAGTGATAAGAAAGTTACGTGTTAAACTTCCCTGACAAAATAAAATAAAAAATATTTTTTACTAATAAAATAACTGTTATTTTAAAAAATGATAATTAACCTGAGACGGTAGTATCTTCTGCTGTCTCATGGAGAAGTAAGGGAATTGGTGGGTGGAGTCGCAATGTTTCTTTGATAATGCATTTGAGATAAGTCAACTTTTCTAGATCGGTTTCGTTGAACTTTCGATCTAAACCAATAACATCGGTGAGCTCTTGTTGAACCTTTTGAAGATCTTTGGGGCTTTTCATTAGCTCTGCCATTGTCCATTCTATCACTGAAGCTACTGTCTCAGTTCCTCCAAACATCACATCCTAAACCATTTAAAAAATTTGTTTGCCTTTAGTAATGAAGTTATAAAATTTTGAAAAATAAAATGAAAAAATTTGAATGATGGAAATAGTTAATGAAATTTGAGGACTTATGTTCAACTCCTGATGAAAGAAAAAATATCATACTAACAACTAATTATTAATATTGTTCATTTGAAAAAATAACACCCTTTGTTGGTGAGAAATGGGGTTTATAAAAAGTGATGGGTGTGGTATATATTTGATTTGCTACATTGTTTACGTACTACTGTTGCACTCATGGTCTCTTTTTCTGATCACTGTTGCACTCGTGGTCTCTTTTTGTGATCAAACAGTCCAAATAAAAATAATTAATAATTGAAAAAGGCCTCTCACTCAAACACAAAAAAGTACATCACGTTGTAGTGGTAGCATTGAATACACACCAAGATATAAATCACGTGTTAAAACTTTATCCACTAAAGAAAGACATGAAAAATATTAAAGAATACAAGTCACAATTGTGTGGGTATAGTGTTTTTCTATAATCATATAGGTACGAAAAACTAATTTATGATGAAACTTGTTAAACTCATCATAAGATTGATTTTCTCATTTTAATCGAATTTTCTTTATATGTACAAGTTAAAGAATGGTCATTTTACCACTTGTATAAGGCGTTAGAATCAATCCCGTACTATTGAGACCAATTACAGGTTGAGTGCTAAAATAACTAGCTAGCTATTCCCATTTTGGTAAATCTTAGAGAAGATATAGTGGCACAAGAAGTTGAGTTCAATGATGAATCTTTAGACAATGCGTATATGATATATGCATCTCCTATATGTCTAAAGCACCCACTATGTTGGACCTTTTTATATTGGATCGTACTCCTATGTCTCCCAACAAAAAACACTCGCTCCAATGGCCAAATTATCCACACGTGACTTAAGTCACATAGATGTTAAATTTAACGTGACTTAAGCCACGTTCGCTACATTGGTACATCCCACGTGAGTTAAATCAGGTAGGTTATAACCCCAACGTGAGTTAACCCATGTATGTTATACTTCAGCTTACCGAACGTGAGTTAACTCACATGGAAGTATTTTGGTCAGTTTGTTTGGACGTGAGTGTTTTTTGTTGGTAGAAGAACAATTTTCTTTGTCTAAAACACCTTACTCCTCCTATACCGGACCTTTTGAAATGGTTAATAATCCTTTTGGTTCTTGAATGAGTAAGGAGTAGTCATAATAGTACCTCAATGTATCAAAATTTCAAAATAGTCTTTGATTATGCACTTTGTTAGTCAAATTACACATTTTAGAACTATTTTGACCAACAAAGTGCAAAGTCATAAATTATTTTAAAATTTTGATACATTGAGAACTATTTACACATTCATGAACCAAAATGACTATTACCATTTTTAAATTGCAACAACCCTTTTAATAGGTTTTTTTTTTGTCTATTTTCCTTTTTGAAAAAAAAAATTGTTTGTCAAAGACTCATCGCAACATATTTTACTACCAAATAGTGAATTTAAAGTCCTTCAAAAAAATAAATAAATAGTGAATTTAAATATTTATAGTTTTTATGTTACCGTATCTTGACCTTTTCTACTCAGAAAAAAAACTTACCGTATCTTGACCTCTGCACCCTCTCTAACACCAATTGCTCAAGTTTTTTTTTTTTGCTGTTCTGAATCAATATCTACCGTTCAAATTCTAGTGTTATATTGGACTAAATTTTCCTAACTAGTTTACGTTTTTTTTTTTTTGTAGTGACTTTTAAGAGTTTTTACAACATCTTTTCTCTTAGAATAATACAAGAGATTGTTATGTCGATTTCTTTTAATTTTGACATGATTAGTTTAATATTTCTCCTATAAAAGGCAGGCATTAATATTTCTTTGTTGATACATATGAAAGAAAAGGGTATCACCAAAAAAACATATGAAAGAAAAGGAAAAAATAATAGTGAATATATAAACATATAAGGTACAAATAATATAGATGATAATTTGCAAAAATGTATAAAACAATAAATTAAGACAGACAATAATATAAAAAGATATTTAGTCAAAAAAAATATGTATAAAAGATATATAATTAAATGTTGGTAAAAAAAATTATGAGTTATTTTAGTGTTACTATATTTTAAATAGTTAAATAGTTAATTTCTTCAAAAATATAATAACTTAGTAAAAATATTGGTAAATAGTGTTTGATAAAAATATTCAAACAACAAAATATAAAGTACGTACTTACCATAATAAGAGCTTTGATATTATCTCTAGTAAGCTTAAGCGCTGATTGTGAAATTTCCACAGCATCACCATTACTCTCATCAAGGAACGCCATTAGTTCATCAACCATGTCTACATCTGCTTCATTCTCAATATCTTTATTCTCCATGTTGTTCTTCCTCTTTGTCACATGATCATCAATAATCTCATCAATAAACACATCAAGTGCTTTTCTTGCATTAGCCAACCTTTTGTTGAAATCCTGCCCATTAAACCAACCCAACCAAGGAATAAATTCGGCAATGTCGAATGCTCCGAAAAGTTTGGAAAACTCTTGCAAGATTCCCATGAACTCCTCTTGCCCTTTTTTCAAATTGGATCCAAATGCGGCCTTAAATGTGATGCTCCTCGTAAGAGAGAATACTAGTTCACCTAAATTAATAGGAGAACCGGATTTTGAGGCAATGGTTTTAGTCGTTGCCTCGACTTCCTCTCTTACAGAAGCCCATGATTCAGCCCGTTTACGGCTGAATAATTTCATAACACAAATCTTACGCATTTGTCTCCAAAATGGACCGTAATTTGCAAACGCCATGTCGGCTCGGTCATATGTTAAGTAGGTGATGGCAATGTTGGCCGGCCGGTTTGCAAAAACATTGTCTTGTGCTTGAAGGACTTCACGGGCCATTTCCGGACTCGAAACCGCCACAATGTGGATGGCACCCATTTGGAGGTGGCAGAATCCACCATACTTTTCAGCTAGCCGTGCCAGACCATGGTGGGATAGCTGGTCCATCATCAACATGTTCCCTATGATGGGTAGTCCTTTAGGGCCTGGTGGATATGGGAGTTTTTTTCTATGGAGGCCAAGTGAGAAGACAACATAAGTTGCGAGAGAGATGAGAAGAAAAATAAGAGTTGAAGGCTCAACATATTGAAGAATGAAGTTCATTGGTATTGTGGTGTGTGGGTAGAAAGAGATGAAGGGAAATGTTTATAAAGATCGAATAATTGCTTGTTATTAATTAGTATTTAAATTTTGAGATTTTCTTTCCATTTGAACGTTTTTCTTTTCTTTGTTTACAAAGCTAAAGAGCAAAAACTAAAAAGGAAAGTAAACATTTTAAGATTTTCTTTCCATTTGAAGGTTTTTTTTGTTTACAAAGCTAAAGTACAAAAAAAAAAAAGGAAAATGATAATTAGAAAAGAAAAAAACTACACTGTATGGAATTAGGTTCGCATAGAAACCACCTTGAGGAGGTCCAAGAAACCAATCAAAGGGGAAGGGTCGGTCTTAACATTTTTGGTACTCTTGACGAAAAAATATAATTGTACCTTTTATTATTCTAATATTTTTTCTACTTCCATTTTTTGTTGCAAAAGTTTTATTTATAATCAAAATTCTTTAAAAATATATTTTCAGTAAAATTAATCAAAGCGAAATAAAAAAAAAAAGTATATATAGTACTAACAACTAAGTAAAAATAATAAATTTAGTGACCTGCGTTGCTGCCCTTCCCGCCCACCCTTTGGGCCACCCCTAAGAGGGAGTTAATGGACCATGAGATCAATGTTGGAAGAAGCATATAGCTTAGCAAGAAAATGAGCACGATTATTTCCTTCTCAGATAGTGTGGACGATGCAAACATGCCAATCTTGTTGTAGAAGATTTTTATGCCAATCTTGTTGTAGAAGATTTGTTATGCGTTTGATCAATGTAGCAAATTTGTAAAATTTTGGAGTTTGATCTTGAAAAAGACCAATCACATTGGAGAGAATCTACAAAACAAATCACTTCATAGTGATGCAGATGTCTGGAGAACAAGAGTCCATGATAAATGACATAAAACTTAGCATGAAGAAGCGTGAGATCCAATTCCTGGAGGGATGAAGAAACAAACCACCAAACCATGCTCTGATGTGGTTTCCATTTCAAAGTTTGATATTATTATTATTATTATTATTATTATTATTATTATGCAGATAGAGACTAACATGTCTATCTTTCTTTTATGATAAAAATATTAGTTGAAAAATATTGCCCCATTATATTAAAAATTAAGTTATTTGATTTGTATGCAAGTATAAAATGGTGAAAAAGTATAAAATAAGTGTAGGGTAAAAATGGAAGAAAAATAGTACACAAAAAGTTAATATATTTTTATGTAAAGGTATAGATATTTGAAAATTTTGATTATTTAATTAAATAAAAAAGGATGGTATACTTCAAAAAAAGGAATATATAGAAAATAAAATTATTTATATAAAGGATGAAATTGAAAAGAAAAAAAGCACACCAAACATATCTATTTAATTTATTTATAGGTATAATTTTTTTTTAAATCAATATAGGTTTAATTTATTATTATTATTGATATTATTGTTATTATTATTACTATTATTATTATTATAAGATTAAAATAAACTATTACGTTCTCTCTCTCTTTTCAGTTTTTCAAACCCTAGCCGTCACAACTTTTCTTCTATTTGATCTATTAAAGAAGGATGATTTTCACATTTTTTTTTTAGTTTTCTTTCATTTGTTTTGTTGATTTCATCGTCGAGCACGACTTTGTTTATTTTGATTTCCTATCTTTGTGCAGTGTGATTTTGATTTTCCTTCTTAGTGCAGTGTTTATTTGATTCAGGTTGAAAGATTAGCTTTGATCAAGTGCAGATTTAATCAATGATTTATGCGTCGTCATCGTTGTCGATCCAGAAACATAAGTATTTCGGTGGCTTGAATATGATCATATTTGTAGGCATATGTATTATGTTGTTTTATGCTATTAACATGGATGTTGTGAGTTTGTTCGCAGATTCATCCTTTTTGTTTTTAGTGGCTTTGAATTTGTATTGTATCGATGCACCTTATCAATTTGAATAGATGAATATCGTTTATTTTTGTAAAAAAAATTAAAATAAACTCTATTTAGAGTGTATAATATTGTAGTTCATATTTTAATGAGATTCATAGTTTTTTTAATTAATAATTTAAAAAATATTATAAAATGATAAAATAGTTTAAATAAAAGGTAAAATAGAAAAGGAAAAAGTTAGCTCAAATTCATGTATTCTCTTTATATAAGGTATAGATTATTACTATTTGAAAAGAAAAAAAAAGTTTGATATATAAACGTTTATAGGTTAATGCCTCTTAGAACATATGCCTTTAAAATGCATGTTCATTCTTTCTTGATGAAACTTTTGAAGTGAGTTATTGTGATGGAGATAAGTTTGAAGTTAATTAAAAATTCTGTATTTTTTGAAATTATGAAAATAATTTTTTGACGTTTTCATTATTTTTAGATATGCACATAATCATTCACATCAAAAGTATCTTACAAATGTATCTTTTCTTTTTTTGAGAGGATCTTACATATGTATGCTTATAAGTCAAAGTAACCCAAATTTTAAGAAATATAACATTAAATAGTTTTACAAAGTAAACGGGATTTGTTTGTTTAAATGGTATGGATTTGTTTGTTTAAATGGTATGGATTTGGGTTTTATAAAAAAAAGTACAACAAAATACCTTGTTTCTTTTTTAATGTTTTAAGCAAAACTAACTTAAAAATTATTGAAATTTTTTAACCAAATTATTAAAGTAAAGAATAAACATATGTGTAATTTAAATTTTTATTTTTTAAAAGTTTTTTTGGCATTTTCTGTTAAAGACTTTAAATTGGTTGATAAAAGAACAACTTTATTTAAGATATAAAGAAAATAAAAATATATTACTGTATTTGTATTTCAAAAAATGTTCAATTTTTTAATGAATAACATGTATTTTTTTTAATAATCAAGGAGAAAGGGTAAGCATCAAGACGAAACATCGACATCTCAACTAAGTTGGCACCCCGAGAAACCTTCATCTTATGCCGCCAAACTCTAAAGATTTATTAAAAAAAAAAGAGAAAAGTATATACAAAAATAGGGCCGATTCAAAAAAATATACAAAAATAAGGGGGACTAGACCAAAACCCTCAGAAGACGAAGATAAAAAAAACAGACTAAGGGAATATGTAATTAGGGATACCACACTGATCACGAAAGAAATCAAAGTGAAGATCCAACGGTAACGCAGTCAACCAAACTGAACCCTGAACCGAACGACCCATACATAACCCCGAACATTCCAATAGAAAATATTCATTCCACATTTGGAGAGGAGTTACGCCTTGAGCGGGTTCGATACGCGGCTTTCCCAAGACATGTTGTTGCTTCAGTTTTTGTTTCTACTTTTTTATTACGACCGGTGTGAATGGCTCTTCAACTGATCCTTGATCGTACTCCCGAATTCTCTGCCACAATTCCATATCATGTTGAATATTAACATTGTTGTGTTGTTATAAGCTTTCCCTTTGCATGACCATGTTGTTGTCCTCGGGTATCATGGTTGAATCAGTGTTACCGTCATGAACAACCTGACCATCTAAAATCTGCGCAAGCACCGCGAGCTGCTCATTGTCAACAACTGTGGAAACAATGAGACGGGAACCTGTGATTGTGGAGAGCTTGTGGGTGAATCTGACAGGACCTCATCTTCCTGCTCTCTCTGGTTCTGCATAACCGGCACTGTGTGACTCTCAATACCACTTGGCGAACTAGGGCCAAGTGAAAATGAGACCTCACTACCGGTTCCACTGGGTCGTCAAGACCAGCCATTATCTTCTGAATATTAGGCATAAATTCATAGGTCAACGTGAGGATTAGTTGAACATCATGTACTGGAGATTGTGGCCTCACTATTCCATCGGAAACATTACGCAACGACATATGAAAGGTAGTCCCAGACTTGTCCATATGTTGTGAGGTTGTTTGAACAAGTTGACTCTCTATCTGTGAATATAAATTATCGGCAAGAACAACATGTGCCTTCTCTACTGGATGCTCAAGCTGAGTGCTATGTACCTTGACACTCTATTGCTGAATGGCGGCAATCTGGAGAGCCTTGTCTGCGTGTGACTCATGTTATTGCTGGGGTGCCACAACTTCAAATGCCTTAGATGAACCAATGCATTCTAGATTATCCCGTGGCTTCCACCCTTGGGTGTGTCATTTCTGTAAATTTACCAGCTTCTTCCCTTTGTTAACCGGATGCTCGTGTTTGTCTGCTTGTTTCGGATGTAACCAACGGCAAGACGTTACATTGTGATCAATGCTTTTACAATGAGTACAAAAATTCGGCAGCCCCTCATATTCAATCTCCACAGTAATGCAAAACCTTCGTGTTCCACCATAACTTCATAAAAAATGTATTTGGAAAGATCTAAATCCACTAATACCCTAGCATAGTGTCCAAACAGCCTGTTCTTAGTAACATTATCAATTAATAACGGTGTCCTGACAGCCCCTGCGATCTCAAACAGAGTTCTATC
>Ga0099826_10002159_pt1 | contig 12512 bp, 6 predicted proteins | sample Mtrugardesep15_FD_76830 | JGI IMG/M metagenome (GOLD analysis project Ga0099826, IMG submission 76830) | Root nodule microbial communities of legume samples collected from California, USA - M. trunc garden sep15 | ecosystem: Host-associated > Plants > Roots > Nodule | place: USA: California...
TCGTTTAAAAAGCTAGAATCTGTTAATCGATCGAGAGATTGCAGTTGTTACGCTTGGTTGATGTCTCTGACCCCAAGCGAAATAGCCCTATTTCTTCTTGTTTTAATTTTATGTCAAATAGTTTATAGGTTGACACAAACAAACATTTTAAACCCAAACCCTTAATATGATAAATGACGTTGAAATGCATATGGTATACGCTAGTCTCTATGGATACGGTCCTATTATACTCATGTATAGTTAGGTAAATGACATGTAAAAATCTTACATCAAAATGGCGTCGTTGCCGGGGACAAGGCGAATGGATGATTAATGCGAGACTGACCCCTTAAGAGGGCGCCTAAACCTTTAGGAAGGTCATGAGGATAAGGATCATCATTCGGAGGTTTTCGATGGGTCCTTATGGGACGTAAATTTTGACTACGAAGGCTTCGTGGCCGAACATTTTGGCGGTTTCAAGGAGGATATGGCCGCCGGTGAGTCATGAACTTTCAAGTGAGTAGTTCGTGACGCCGTGATGTTTGGTTTGCGCACCGTTGTGTTGATGGAGGTCTTGGGAAAGAAATATCAGTCAATGAAGAAGCAGGAGTCGTTGCTGAGGAAAGACGTGGCGAGATGGAAGAGTCGGGCTAATAGTGCTGAGGAGAATTTGAAGGCGGCCTTGGAGGATAAGAAGAAGGATGAGGGTGATAAGAAGGAGTCTGATGAGGTGGCAAAAACCTTGAAGGCAGAAGCTGAGGACAAACATCAGCGGATCACAAAGTTGGACGGTGATCTGAATAATGAAAAGATGGAGTCGGCTTTGAGTTTCTACAACGGTTTTAATCGAGCGAAGTCGCAAGCTGATCTTCTTTGTCGTGATGTTGATTTTAGCTAGATGGACATGAACAATTTTGAATCCAATGAAATACATTAAAAATATACAAAAGAATAAAATATAGATTGATAAAACCTTGGAGAACAAACGAAGAGCATCTTCTCTGAGATTAGGATCACTGATTTCAAAAACAAGGTGTTCCATGTACGCCATCACATAGATAGATAAAACCCAAACTAAAGTGATAAAACTGAGTGTGTATCCAACAATAGCACCTTATCTGATAGATGACAAATTTTCCTCCTGGAACTCTCTCAAAAAAGAACGATGCGTCATTTGTAGATTTTCTCGGTTCATCTACCCAATCTAGAGTCTGGTTATGCTCCATTTAAGGTGTGCTCTATTTATCCTATTTAGGTGCACGGATGTGCGACACATCACAAAAAAACAATTCAATGGCCATGATTTAAAATATGAAAATCAGCATTTGTTTAATAAAAATAATAGAGAAACAATTTCTAATTCATCGAAAAATAAAACATAAAAAGCTATTAAATCTAGCAAAAGGGCTAGTATTGTAGTGTAGTCATATGAATCTATGTTGACAGAGGAGCACAAAAACAATTTAAGTCACGGTAAAAGATACCACAGCTCCCTTAAATTTTTGATTAATTGTGAATCCAATTAAAAACATTATAAATGGACAAAAGAATGAATGATAGGTTGTTGTAAAACCTTGGAGAGAACACGATGGGCATCTTCTCTAGATCAGGATCACTGAATTCAATAACGAGTGTGATGATAGAGTTCGGATATGCTCCATTTAAGGTGTGCTCCATTTATCTCATTTAGGTGCATGGATGTGCGACATGTAGCGAAAAACAATTTAATGGCAAGTTTTTAAATTATCAAAATCAGCATTTATTTAATAAAAAAATAGAGAAACAATTTCTACTTTGTCTCTCCCAGCCTCCCACTCCTCTATGCTCCATCTTATGCATTTCTCCCTCTTTTATGCGCTCCTTCTGCATTTCTTCTATGCCGAAGTGACGTTCTACCACTCTACCACTTCGTTTTGCTCTTCTCCATTTTAAATTCATGATTTTGATTCAACAATTTTTCCAAATCAATCTACAAAATAGTTCCCAAGTTTTTCCAAAATCATTACAAATTGGTTAAAATAAATTGCATAATTATTTTCCCAAAAGAGCTATTTGTAATTGATTACAATCATCAATAAACAATTTCATCTGCGATAGATGGGTGAAACGGCGAGGAGAGATTACTAGACAAGTTACAATTTGTTGTTGATTTGATCCTTTCAAAACAGTTTCTATATTTTTATTAAAAATAATACATATTATTGTTTTTTTAATCTCAATCATTGACTTTTCTAATTGTCATGTGTCAAAAAATACATACATCTAAATGGAGCACACCTAAACTGGACCTGATCCGAAATCATATATAGAAATCTACCAAAGAATTTGGTTTCTGATTTTTCAGCCACCAGTTAATTCTTTGTTACAAAACATTATGGCATTACGTTCTTTTCAAATAATCTAGATAGAAGCCATCTAGATTACCAGAAAACAAGAATTAACGTTGTTCTTGAACCTATGGCTGTCACCAAATTACAAAGGATTATCACTAATGTATGCTAAATTAGCAAATTTTATTCCCAACTAATAGACGAATTGACAAGTGCACCAAATTGAAACAAGTATTAAAGTAGTCATTTATCGTCACCACATGGATTGTCATTCAACTTAATAATTAACAAAATTTATTTGATTATAAAAGAAATTAAAAGAATTTATGGGTTGCAAGTTCTGAATTGTCTTACACGATGCGAAATTAGTTTTTTTTTCTATTCAGATGATTAACGGTGATTAAGGTTTCCTTGAATGGCCTCTACCTTCTTTGTTGAAATGAACTAGGTTTACTATTAGTTATGACTTAGCCTTGATAAACAAAAGTTTTGATATGACCATGTGTTAACGGTGGGAAGTTATAGTATGTATGCCTAGACAAGGGCTATACTTTTGACTTTCCCTAAAGATGGATCATTAACCTAACAATCATACTCATAATCAATTACAAGAATTTATTAAAAAATAAGCAATTTACTATTGTTCTTGTTCATGTTCTTGTTCAGGTGAAGGCGGGATAGTCAGTCATATACCTTAACATGCGGACTAGGGCAACCGCTAAAGCATTAAGAATAGATCATATACAAATTAAATCAGGGGAATTGAATCATAGACTAAATAAAAACTTTTTTAATTGAATCCAATAAATAAGTAGAGGTTCATCGTAAAACTCTAATCAAGAGAGGTTTAGTTACACATGATAATCAACATCATTACAAAAGAAGAGAACATACCCTAGCCAACAAGAGGATGCGAAAGCCCTTCCTTGAATCTTTGGATGCCTGGCCCATGCATTGTACGACCAACTTTCTGATGAATAAATATGTGTGCAAGGGTCTCTATTTATATGCAGGGGTGCACAACACAACACACATGGAGCACATTATACAACCCAAAGTGCAAAGGCGCGCAACAAAAACTCATAACACATTACACAACCCCTCAAGGGTGAACTCTGCAATTTTTCGTTCATTTTCAAGTGTTCTCCCGTCTTAAAATGCCTTGGAACTTGGGATGAATTTTTCCCAACTTGTATTTTCTTCAAAAACCTTCTAAGAACCATTGATCTTCATTTTTCAAATCCCTTCTAAGAACCATTGATCTTCATTCTTCAAATCCCTTTATCCTTCATGTGGTGTCGTGCTTTGGTGAATTATGTGACTTAACAACAAAAAGACTCAAAAAACTATGAAGTTGCATGATTAGGGATGAACGTGAATTACAACGACTCGAATGAAAACAATAAAAAAAAAGTTCCTCAAACCATGTATATCTCCTTCACGTGACCTTTTATTTGTCTTCAAATGTAAATAAAATAACTAAAAATATAACTTAAAATATCATATGATGTTTTGTCATCACTAACCGCTTGAAACAAAATTCCAAACACTACATAAATAATCAAAACCATGAAATAAATGATTAATAATTTTCTCCTTGCCACAACCTTATGAGAAAATAAATGAAATAGTAGTCATTACACCCCGATAAACTAAATTATCCTTCTTTATTAAAAAGTCTCCAAGAAAATAATGATTCAGAGGGACTTCTTTCTTCCAGATTACGTGAGAATGAATATCATTTGTCAGCTGCTTTGTTTGAGTAAGAACCTGATGAACACCTTTCATTAAATGACCATTAGCAGGATTAGGAAACAAAACCCATTTTTCAGCCACGTTACCCTGAAACCCATATTGACGCTTTTCTTCCCCCACTCCTAATATGACCCTCTTCAACCCATACTTAGTAGCTAACATCTTAAACCACAACTCACACTGATCAACATGCAACCTCCAACATCATTTTTTCAACAACTCCAAATCAAATTCCCTCAAACCATGGCAGTGCTCACATATGCCATGATCAACTGCTGCCATTTACTAGGAAATCCCATTTTTATCGTAACCAACTCTACGTAGACCCGTTCATCAGAATCCTTCACAATTGGGACAAGTTTCCCTTTTCTCAGTCGACCTTGAAGGAGGGATATATAGGAGTGTTCCATCTTCTCCACAACATTGCCAACAGACTTTTCAACATAGGCTTCAAACTCTTTGAGTCGACTTCTGATATTCCGTCAACAACTCGACCGAGAGGTTTAAATTCATTTGTATTTTTTAGCACCTTCACGATGACGTGGACAAAGTATGCAACTTTATTGGTTGTAAATGTAAAATTGAGTTTATGTCGTTGGTCCATATCCTTTCAAATTTCCTTAATTTATTACTCATCCCATCCCACAAGGAGTGATTCATTTACATAAAATCTCTTATTACTAAACCTAACCTTGTTGCCCTAATTTTAACCTAAAATTTCTGTCAGTTTTCCCTTTTCTCTAACCTAACCGATCATTCCTAAATAATTGGATTGAAAGATATTATTCACATCTCTTATTACTAAACATAACCCTGTTGCCCTAATTTTAACCTAAAATTTCTGTCAGTTTTCTCTTATTACTAAACCTAACCCTGTTGCCCTAATTTTAACCTAAAATTTATCTCTTATTACTAAACCTAACCCTGTTGCCCTAATTTTAACCTAAAATTTCTGCCAGTTTTCTCTTATTACTAAACCTAACCCTGTTGCCCTAATTTTAACCTAAAATTTATGCCAGTTTTCCCTCCTTTCTAACCTAACCGATCATTCCTAAATAATTGGATTGAAAGATATTATTCACATATTAAATTAAATTGTATTCATTTTCCATAATTTCACACCCTATCAGTCAACTACTTTTCCTACTTCTGCATTCCTTTAATTATGTCTTCCTTGATTTTTTTTCTTGCCTTCTCATCCTTATCAAAATGCAACAGCATTTCCTGATAATTTTCAAAACAATATCGTTTCCTTCATTTTCAACCTTATCAAATTTCTGATGCGTTTCCTCAATTATGTCTTCCTTGATTTTTGCTTGTCTTCTCATCCTTATCAAAATGCAACAACATTGTCTGATATTTTTCAAAACAATATCGTTTCCTTCCTTTTCAACCTTAGGTCCAAAAAAATAAAATAAATAGTAAATCAAACCATAAAATTATATAGATATGTTAGATCCATGCATCTCAAGATAATTACTACTTTAAGACTTTCAAATCATAAATTAAGAGCAAGAGTTGGATTATCAGTAATGCTATCAAGTAATATAGATCAAATAGAATGAGTAAACAGTGGAACACGACTGATTACAACAAGGATGAAGAAATATATGTCTAAAGGAAATGTGATATCCAAAAGTAATATCGACGACAAAATTTTCATATTCAAGATTGTCTTTTCAAATTTATAAAATGATATATTTTATTTTTGTAAATTATAGTCGATATGACCCGTCCGACAACACGGATTAATGGTCTAATTGTTTTAAAACACCTATTTGACTATCCAATTTAATATTAATTACTTTTTTTTCTTCTTCAATTACACTATCTAATTAATTACTTTAATTTATAATAATGACAATTAAAATTACGAAAAGACCATGCACTTTTTCACTTTCATTTTTTGACTACGAATTACTTTACTATAAAAAAACAGAAGAATCAACGAAAGAGAAACAGAATGAAGAAAAAGTTCTCTATTTTCATTTTCCTTCTCAATTTTCCCGAGAAACTAGAACGAAACGCTGATCAAAATTGAAAAATCATAAACCAAAAATCAACTCAATCAGATCCAAAATTCGCATCAATTCCAATTCTTTAATCACAATTCATTACTCAATTAACGAAATTATCATTATCATTGACCGATTTGAATTACCCCCAAAATATGTGAATTGAAATGGGTTTGTGTTGATTTGGAAGAAATTGAGATGGAAAGGGAAAACTGGAATGAGAATAATTCAAATGGGTATTTTGAAAATCAAATTTTGTGTGATTATGATAGAGAATCAGTTACGATGTCTTCATCTCCACCAAGACTTGGTTACATTGAACATCATGTATCTAAATTTGATACATTGGTTGGTATTGCAATCAAATATGGTGTTGAGGTACTTTTCAAAATATTTTCTTTTTGTTATGTTCGTAATTTAAAGTTTGATTATTTGTTGGTTGCTTAGAAAATTTATATGAAGAAAAAAAGTTATAATTTTTGTTATGGGTTTTTCATTTTATTTGTAGTTTTTTGATTGACCCTTATTTTTTTATTTTTTTTGAGAATTTGATGATGAAAGTATTAGAAGATGGTTTATGAGTCAATTTCTTGCAATTTTTGTTGTTGTGGAGGCTTTTTCTGAAATGATGATGGGTTTTTGGATTTTTTTTTTTTTTTTGTAATCATTATTCATGCATGTGGGACAAAATTAATTGAAAGGAAATCAAGGAAAAGAGTAAGCAGAAATATGGCTTGTTTGGATAAACAACTTATTTGCAGCTTATAGCATAAGCACTTATGGATGAGCTCACGTAAGCTATTTCTACAGCAAAAGAGAAAAAAGTTAAATTGATTTTGTATATGCTGTGAATTGTTTTTATAAACTATATTAGAGAACTTATGAAAATAAGCTAAGAAAAACTTTTGAATTGAAAATTGTCATAAACTTTATTCATAAGTTCTCTCAAACAGTCTCACAAAATGTATGTCAGTCGATAAGCACAAATAAGCCAATCCATGCAGGTCTTAAGTGTATATTTTTAGGTGAAGTGGTGATTTTGTTGAAACTTCAAAGTGTAGTTTTTTTGCCAAAGTCATGTCAGCTAATTGTGTATTTTGTCAAACTCGCTGTCAAGAGTGAAATCTTGTTTTTTGCGGACTGGTTTTGTTATATTATTTTTATTCCCAAGTTGTGGTTTTTGTTTTGTTTCTGGGTTTTGTTGAAGTGTTTACACGTATATGATATTATTGTTTGTTTGTTGGTTGGTTGGTTGGTTACATGTATCGTCCACCCTTCTGAAATGAGGAAGACATTGTACCTATGAAGCACAGACACTGGACACATCGGTGCCTGTAAAAAATTGAAAAATGAATTAATTAAACGTAATCACATGTGTCGGTGTCAGACATTGGAAATGCCTTCCATCCATCAGTAGTGTCAGTGCTACTTATCATTGTATTAATTCTTAAATTTCAAATTGAGTCGTATCTCAGAGTATGATTTCTTCAACTCTTTATGCTTTGGGAATTTGTAGGTTACAGACATCAAAAGGATGAATAGCCTTGTTACTGATCATCAGATATTTGCACTTAAAACTGTTCAAATTCCATTACCTGGAAGACACCCTCCATCTCCTTGTTTATCAAATGGTTCCATTACTCCAGGGTATGTTTATCTCTATTTGTTTATGTTTAAGCAATTAATGAATAACACTGAATTTGAAAGCTAGATCTTATCCTTTTTATTTTGGTAAATGTATCTTGGACGAAATACAAGGGTTGAGGGGAGGGGGTTAGGAAATTTAGTTTTTCATTGGTATTTTGATACTTTTTGCAAGTTTTGAGCATGATTCAGGCTACAATAGCTAGATAAGTTCTTCATTATGCTTTAGTTAACTAGTTAAGGGAATTTCTTACGGCTTGTAATGAAGACTTTTTGACAGTTTTTTAAGTAGCTGACGAGTGACAACATGTGTTGTTCACTAATAGTGTAAAACGTTTTAATCTGTCATTAGATCAAAACTGAAGCCTTAATTTTGTCATATCAACTAATTCTTCCGCCATAACATGTTTCTGTGCTCTGCTTATAGATTGTATCACAGTTAGGTGGTTTTAGGGAACAGTAGACACCTTTTTTTGGACAACAATCGTCTAATTGTCTTGGTTATTTTCCTCTGTTTCTTGAATGGTGCTTTTAAATGTGGCTTTCATTCAAAATCGCAGTTAACAAATCTTACTGAAGTAATTATGCTGCAATAGGCTTTTTTTTTTGTAAATATGTTACAATCTGTAATTTGTCTTAAATTTCATACATATAATATAAATAGCTATACATGGAAATTTCAGAAGAAATAGATTCATACTATTTCCTGTTTATGTTTGTTACAATGCATAATATCTTTTTTAATAACACCATTGATGTGTGATGTATTTACCATTAGCATTTTAAATCACTGATGACCATGACCATCATTCCATCAGAAATGGTAACTTTACTCACAGTCCACCTGACAATGCACACCGTGAACTGCTTGAATCATTTCAGTCCATAAAAGTGAAGCCGCCTTCTGATCGGAAGGTTTCTCCAGCCATGATCTCACTACAGGGTTATTATGGACTTCCCTCTAATCCATCAGAAAATGATTCATCATCCAAGAACTCACCTAATTCTTACCGTCCCTTGAGTCGTCACCGAAAATCCAAAAGTTTGGTCAATGTTATTTTGGAAGAGATTATGGAAAAGGATGATACTGCACCAGGTGCACAACCCTGGGAACTTAGCTCTGTTAAATGGAATGACAAACTTGTCCAAAGGCGTCAGAAATCTGTAGCCGACTTTAGCAGAATACCAGAGTTGATTCTGAGGGAGGATAATAGCAGCAATGGTGGTCTTCCTTCAAGAACAGGAAAGGGTTTAGCTTTGAGACAGAAAGCAGGTAGCCGAACTCCATTGCCAATTGATTCTGATTCGAGTGGTTTGGTTCCTGTGCCAATGAGTATGGGGGATGATGTTCAAACTGATTGTTCATCTGGTGTGAAGAAATCATCCAGTACATCTTGTTTGCAAGATCAGGATAATTGTAGCTCATCCATTTGGCCATCCAAAATGTGGAATTTGAAACCAGATTTACAGGCCCTTTCAACTGCAGCCATTAAAAAACCAATCTTTGATGGCTTACCTAAGCCACTAACTGGTAGAAGGAATAAAGCCGCACTTGATTAATATACAATAATTTATCAAAACAATTTTGATTTTTTTTTTTTTGTGAGTAAAGGAATCATTAGCTGCCATATCATGGGTAGGTTGGAAAAGTAAATCAATGTAGCAGGGAAAAAAAATATCAAACACCATATTCTCTCTTTGAATAGGGCAATGTTTTTATGCCAGAAAATACTTCCAATTAATTTATTTTTAAACAGTCTTGGGTGGCCTTATTGTGGTCATAAATGTAGGACTGAGGACCTTGAACATTATATCATTCAACCATTTTTTTGTATGGTCATAGTGATACTTTTAGGAAACAGATTCCCTGTGTTAAGCAATCATTGTAGCTTTGCCTCGGTTGTTGATAAAGATCAGATGATTAAGATTGAGTTCTTAATTTTCCAAGATCACAATGTAAGTCATCTGATCTCTATCTAACAACCTAGATTGATTACTAACACAAGGAAATTCCAACCCTTGGTAGTTGGGATCCATTCTTTTAGGGGTTTGGTCACCTTAGACCTCTTATGGTGACAAGTAAATGTACTAGTTTGAAATGTGTCTAGATCTTGGTGAAAACAAGTTACATGTATTGGTATGTGTTTGTGTAGTGGTATCTCTTTGCAATTTCACTTCTCAAATCTTATTTTTGGAATTGATTAATGAGGTAGCTTCATGAAATTTTCTACTGTTTTATTGTGCTCATCGAACTGTCCTAAACTTACATGGTTGCACTTGCAGTTATGATCTTATTATTTTTGACGGGCCAAAACCTTAAAATATAACTTCATGGCTTAAAGAAAATAATAAAATTATTTTTTGGTTAAATGTTTTTTTGCCGGAAAGACGGTCAATTTAGTTTCTAAATTATCACTCTCTTAATTCTCATAAAAAGAAACAACTTTTAATTATAGTATTGAGAGGTAAGACGGGTTCTTAGGTGATTGCAGCATTAAAAATAACATGCATTTCAACATTAAAAATGTGCAGTACTGTGGGTCCCATGGCCAACTAAATTCATGACATGTCTATGCCTAATTGCCTATCCTTTCTACAAGTACTTTTTGCCTCGAATGCAAAGGAAAAAGAAAGGTGCAATGAGCAATAAAAAGCATTTCAATCTCCAAGTACTTCAATCAAGAAAGGAAAAGGAAATTACTTTTGATAGAATACTTGCGAGTATACTACTGGTATCTCTATCTCTATCGTAGCTAGTCAGTAATCATCTAGAATATCTTATAGAGGTCAGAATTCTGTTGCCGCATCAACTCTCTGTGATAACAGTGTTTGTACTACTACAGAAATAAGAGGTTCTAACAGAATAGAGTAAGCAATAGATCATTTCGTTCTCTACTCTAGTACACAATTGTAAAAGAGTTATTCTAATTGTAAAAGAGTTGTGCTAGCTTGTACCATAAAGGCAACAAAATAGAAATTTTGTATTGGAGAACGTAACATTTTATTCTTGAGAATCTCCATACATGACAATTGATAACGAAAAGGCTCAAAAAACAGATTAAAGGCTATGACAATTCACAATTACTAGTGGCTTCAACCATGAATTAGTTTCCAGGCAGGGACAATATTTAGGAAGGAGAGGAAATACAAACTATGTGACAGGAAGCAGATAAGTTCAACATCTAGAATCCAAAAAACGGGGAGTGAGACAAATAGTAGAATTACCGGAGTGAGCTAAAATGTATGAACCTGAGGCCTGATTGTGTTGCATTGAGCTTAATATACTCCGTACATTCATTCAGCATTTAACAGATTAATTTGTCTGTCATTCTCAAACTCAGTATTTTTTTCACCAATTGAGAATCGGGAGTATGCCACATCAGCTGATATCTCAGAACATTTTATGACATAGGACCCATGGCCTTTTCACAATGACAGTATTACTCTGAAGAAATAAATAAAATAATGTCAAAACAACTGAACACTAGAAAAAATCATCAAGAGTATTCATGACCTCTTGAGAGAAGCTGAGATTTAACCGTTAAACTAGAAAATAGAACTCATAGGCTGTCTCGCATGAAACCTGGTTTAATGTTTGGCACCATAAGCGGAAAATATTGAATTTTCAGTTTACACTGTATATTAATGCAAGTAAATATCCACAACTTTATGCCTCTGTACAAAAGGTGAGGTGCCCTCTACATTAATTTTCATATAACCCTAATGAGCTCTATCGAACAGCCAAAAATAATGTTCATTTTCTTGCTCCCTTCTTACAATTACCTTTCTAGCAACTTTTAGGACAAAGTATAATACATTTAACCTAGTATTAACGTCTACCTCTAATCCAATCAGCTACAACGATCAAGGAAAGCTTAGACAATTTAAAATCACTAGCATAAGAACTCCAATGCAGTTTAGATGTTAAGGTCCTCTACAATGGCATTTGCATGGAGCATGAGAGAAAGAGGTAAAAACACAATGCATAACTAATTTTATTTATGCAGCAAGGATTCAGCAGTATGAAAAGAACTCTGTTAAACACAATTTTAACCCTATCTGACATCAGTTAACCCTTGTTTTTTCCAATAAACTAATATTATCTGTATCACAATACATAGACTATAAAAGAATTTAAGGAGAAAAAAAAAATCTGAAAAAAGAAACCAAAGGCTATATAGTAACATCAACATTCAATTATTGTATTCTAAACTGTAGAGTATAAACTGATTTCTATATATAGATCATTTGTAATAATTACAAGAGGTGAGAGAAACGGGTTAACTAAAAATGTCAAAACTAGGACCTAAACTTGGGATCCGATGTTCTTTAGGATTTGTCGTCAGGAAAAATTAAATATACACAGTCCTGTTAAAAGCCTGCACAAGTTTTCAAAATTTTCTTCGAGGGGGTAGCCATACGCACTACACAAGTGAATTAACGTCGGTCCACATTATGTAACTTCATTTGTTGATCCACCAGCAACAGCACTGAAAGATTGAAAGCAGTTACAATTCAGTACTAAAAGAGAATCTTGAAATACGATATTTTTTCAGAATAAAAATCACCATAAGTATTGAACAAAACAAATTACAGAAGCACACTTGACCACTTTACACTTCAGGTATGTATAACAACATAAAACCTTATAATTATTAATATATATATATATATATATATATGACTCCGTTCAGAGGCAGGTTTAATGACCATTGAATCAAAATCAATTTCACTTTGATGTAAACATAACAAATAAGCTATGAAGAATAATCAATATCCTATAACGGAA
>Ga0099826_10002160_pt1 | contig 12512 bp, 8 predicted proteins | sample Mtrugardesep15_FD_76830 | JGI IMG/M metagenome (GOLD analysis project Ga0099826, IMG submission 76830) | Root nodule microbial communities of legume samples collected from California, USA - M. trunc garden sep15 | ecosystem: Host-associated > Plants > Roots > Nodule | place: USA: California...
ATAAACATTTATGCTATCATCAGGTAATACTTCCGTTTTTTTTTCTTCAATTCAATCCTTTATGTTATAAAATTTCAACATTGTTATTAAAAAGTGAATAAATAAAAAACTCATAAAAAAACTTATAATTTTTTTTTATCAATCTCAAAAATAAAATTAAATCTTCATCAGACAACTAAAAACATATAAACTCAGATTTTATTGAAAAAATTCCATAAAAAATCTTACAATATTGATATTTTATAACATAAATGATTAAATTGAAAAGAAAGGAAAAAAAGACGAAAGTGTCACCTGAAATTAAGTTAGATGACAAATTGTGTAATTTTGGGTAAAACTTGTTTTAAGTTATTTTAGTGCTACTTCTCTTAGTATAGTATTATTAGCACATAAAGGAAATTAAATTATGATTTATATGAAAACTCCACCTTGTATTTTAATCACAAGTATTATCCTTTTGTAAATTGTGAATTTTATAAATTATATATTACGAAGAGAAATCAATGCACATTTTTTTCATTATTTGAAATGCATAAATTTTAGATAAAATTACACAAATTTTTTGAAGAAATACACAATTCATCAATTAACTTGATTTCAAGTAACATTTTTGTTTTCTTCACACAAAAACAATTATCACTTTTGTCCTTTATCCTTTTTTTCCCAATAAACATTTATGCTATCATCAGGTAATACTTCCGTTTTTTTTTCTTCAATTCAATCCTTTATGTTATAAAATTTCAACATTGTTATTAAAAAGTGAATAAATAAAAAACTCATAAAAAAAACTTATAATTTTTTTTTATCAATCTCAAAAATAAAATTAAATCTTCATCAGACAATTAAAAACATATAAACTCAGATTTCATTGAAAAAATTCCATAAAAAATCATATAATATTGATATTTTATAACATAAATGATTAAATTGAAAAGAAAGGAAAAAAAGATGAAAGTGTCACCTGAAATTAAGTCAGATGACAAAGTGTGTAATTTTGTCCAAGTTTTATTATAATTTTGTTTGTTAATGTATCTTAACCATACTGTATCTAGATTTCTAAAAACTTGCATATCTATGTATCATCGTACCGTACTCGCATCTCTACGAAGTATCCAAATTTCATAGAGTGAATCTCATAAAGATCATAATGTGTTATTTTTGTGGATAGTGTTTGATTCTTCCCCTTGTTGTGAGTACGTGACGCTCCACGTTTGGCTTGGTATTCCCCCCTATCGTGGTATTTTCCTTTTCCTTTATCCTCACGTTCATCATTTGCTTGGAACATGCCCATGTGTAAACGACTACTTCAGTTAATCGCTCTATGAACATGATACACGAGTAAAATGATAAGTTGTCACGTTCCACTTAATGATAAGTTGTCACGTTCCACTTAAATTTGTTTTTTTACACTCCCACAACATTCGTGAACCACTGTGAAATAGAGCAAGACTTGGTTATCTCGCACTCTGATGGTTTTCTAAATAAGTAAAAGGAATCTCAGAGGTATATGTTTTTACACGATGAAAGTACAAAACTATAATTTACTTAATGTTATATTAGTTATTTTACATCATTTAAACCGTTCTTAGTTACTGAACCAAATTTTTGTTGGACCAATGATGTTGCCCTAAATACGTGGGCAGGCAAGGTAACAATATAAAAGTCTAATATAATAGCAATACTAGCATTAATACTTGCTCTACCTACTATATTAAATAGTTTTTACTGCACCAAATTCTTGTTGGACCATCCCACATGCTGCCATAATTTTCCCCTAATTAACTATAACTCTATCTTTTAATATAAGGGATCATTCACTTTTTTTTTAACAATATAAGGGATCATTCACTTAATAAAATAATACAATGAATGGTGGATTTGCGCATGGTGGAAGAAAATTTCATTCTCTTTGAGTATACTAAGAAATTATAGTAAGAAACAGAGGCACGAGGCTCTGTAGAAGATTAAACCCTTCGCGTAATCGACATCAAATCCAAGCCTCAAAGGTCTTTTGCCTTGAAGAAGAATGGAAGAAAAAAGCTTTGTAATAGAGAGCACATAAAACACTTAGATTTCATTTGACAGTTGATGAGAGCCACAAGTTCTACATAAATAAAAGTAGTAATGCAATAATTCTAGAGGAGTTCAGAAAAGATTTAACAGTTTCTTGAAGAGTAATCAAACTGAAATACCTAAGATAAAATTAAAAAAACCCCCACACAAAAATACAAAAACTCTAAAATGCATGTGTGTCCTTGTTCCGGGTTTAAACTTAAGCGCTCTTGCTTTCAAGAAGATTGTCAATCATGTCTGCAGCTTCTTGGACGGTGGTAATGGACTGGGCACTTTCTTCTTCAACACTAATACCAAATTCCTCCTCAAGTCCCATCACAATCTCAACCTACAGGAAATTTGACAAGTCTAAATGAGTTAGAGAAAATATTAGAAAAGATAAATAACAGAGGCTATGTTATCATTTTTCACAAATGTAGAATCATGCTGAAGTTTCCACTTAGGCAGCTTAAGTGGTTCAAGAGGCAGGGTGATAAAAGCAACAAGGGACTCAAAATACATTTTCATAATGTCCAAATGTTATTCTAAACAGAGAAGGGAATAAAATTAAAATTAGTCAACAGTGTTATATGTATATGCATTTGCGACAGCAATATACCAAAGGACAATTAATAGCCTAGAAAAAGATGTTATTCAAAATTGGCAGCAAAAGTGCATAAAAATGCCATAACTGTCTTCTGATTTTAAACATGAAACAAACAGATAGAATGAAATAGCAACCTAATTAGAAATGGTTGGAGCATTTCTAACAAGTGAAAACTAATCACTAAAAACAGCAAGATAGCATTAGAGCCCATAAAGCAAGAAGTACATGACCACACACTTAGATAAGGCAATAAAATAACAATAGATACAATACAATCAAGTGTTGTGAATCGTGAATGCATGATTAACACTTTTATGCGAAGACAACAAACAATACCGTGTCGAGAGAGTCAGCTCCAAGTGCAGAAAATTTGGACTCTCCGGTGACAGAGGACTCATCTGGCAATGCCAATTGTTTTTTGACAATGTCACAGACCTTCTTTACAGTTTCTGCTTTGGCCTGGTAATAATAGTAAAAATTCACAACAAATAATGCAAATATAGTCCAAATAAATACAACACAGAATCAAGTGTTAGAAGTACAAGCAATCCTTGATAATTCCAACATCAAATATACTGTTCAATCAATAAAACAATTTTTATTAGAAGAAATTAAAATCTCGTGTTTGAGCAGTTAACTGGAATCCATTCTCCTCTTCTGAAATAATATATTTTTTCATTTAAGTGATCCCAAAACAATTCAAATATACAACTTTTTTGTCCATGTAAATAAATTGGTTTTGTTTTTAATACTCTGTTCACATTGAAATTGGTCCTTATATATAGCCCTGGAGGGACAATAATCAAATGCTCTGATGGATCAAATTAAAAATTGGTATATTTTCAATAACTAAAAACAAAAACAAAATATAGTAAAAGAGTTTACAGGGTTTTAGAGGACTTACAGCACATGTAACTTGAAAGCGAGGTACCCTAGACTTGAATGCAATGGATGGAAAGGCATTTCCCTTAATTGAAAGGGAAACTGAATTTGGGTTAGAGAATCTGGCACCAGGTACCTGTTAGATGTGAATTAGCATAATCAAATTTAATTATTATCATAAACCACAAATTAAACGGAATTGTTTGTTACCAGAGATTGTTTGAATGCTGTGACGGAGAAAGAGGTTCCTGTGATGGATGCCATTGTAGAGAGAGAGATCTGAAGATAGAGAGATGGACGGAGGGCACGAAGAGAGTGTGTGTTGTTGGAAAGAGTAATAGCAAGTGTGGGTTTTATAGCGAAAAGCTTGTTTGTTAGGTGTGTATAGTTGGCAAACTCTTCGTTATTTTCGAAGATCGTTTCTTCATTTCTCTCTCGTAGTTAACCCCACTACCAAACCCCAATTCCAATTTAACTCTTTAAACGCAATCAACCAAAGTGATGTCAACCTAACTCTTTAACTCTTTAGTTTGAATAATTTTTGTCTATGTTATATTTGTCTTACGGCTGAACTTCAGGTTACTAGAGTCCATTTCATGTAGAAATTGAAATGTTAGTGAAAAAAAAGAAGTGAAGTGAACCTAGGGCCGGGCAAATATGGGTCAGCATAAATATATCCGACCAACCCCATGCAAGTCTACACATTCACATCGGGTTAAAACGGGTCACATATAGTTCAGATTAATTTTATGGGTTATTACAAGTACACTCAAGTCGGTTCGGGTGGCTATCTTGGATCGTTGATACCCAAACATACCCGATCGAACCGATATTACTATTTGATTGTTTTTTAGTCATGCCAAACTTATTTCATTAACTATCTTCCATTTTAAAACAACCTAGTTTTGGACACTTTCTCATGTTTTTGGACTAAAAGATAGGGATATAGCATACAAATTGATGATGTAGAATGATCGACACCGATGTAATTACATCAAAATCCAATAAAAAAATTCAATTTAAATATAATATATCACAATTTTAAAGTTTAAAAATCTAAAAGAGGGATAAAAACTTGATAATTTTAAAACGAGGATCAACAATGTGAGTGAGTGAAAATAGATGGATCAAAACTATAATTAAGTCTTTTTTGTTTTTTAAATAAATCATCTTGTTGCTCTTTCTATTTTATTCACACATCATTTCATCATTCGAAATAGAAAGATGTGAATTAATTTTTATGTTAATCCTTCGGTTCTCAGAAGAATGGAGATTTGTTAATCTGGAGTTTGACGGTGAGGTAATGATAACCCGACCAAGAATCTTTCTAAATACAAAGATATATTTTATTTTTACAAAAGAAAGTAAAAATAAAAAAGACATAACAATGATGTTTAAACAAAAAAAATCTCAATTTAATTTTTTTAAAGAAAATCTCAATTTAATAATTAATACACCACATTTACCATTTTAAAAATGAAAAATACTTTAAAAAATTCACATATTTAAGATAAACATATTAAGCAAATTTTTTTAGATAAATATAATTTAAAAATAATTAAACATACACATATTTTTATCATTTTATATCCATACTTTAAAAGCAGATTTTATCAAACAATCTAGATTCAGTTGGTAAAAAGTTACGAATAATTGATAAGATAACTTACAATGATTTACAAGTTAACTTATACGTGATAGAAGATTAAACAGTTGATTGTATTTGTATTGTTTGATAAAATTAATTGTTGAAGTAATTTATTAATATAAAATGACATGAAAAATATACATTTAATTAATATTTAATTTTTTAATTAAGATTGCAGTTATAAGTTACTTAACTTAGCTTTTCACAAATTATGTACTGGTTGAAGTAATTTATTAATATATATGACCTACAAGGAAGGGGAAAATGACCAAGGCCGGACCATCAGACAGCTAAAAGCGGTGAAATGGTTCATGGAGGGATAGCGGTTTCTGCGAATGTGTCTGCAATGAACGAACCAGTTTTCTCAAGTTCAATGCATTATGGCGCTCCTCTTGATTGTGATGGGGGGAGTTCAACTACTTCAGCTGATGGACATAAAATATCTCAGGTAGTACTTGTTATTCGTTAATATTTGCTTCTAAAATTTGTCTCGCAACTCTACTTTCTTTCGTCTTGCTATACTCATGTAATTTAGTTTAAACTTATTTACTTCGGTTGTTCTTTTTTACTACATGGCTTGTATATGATTGCTTGATTAGATAATCTTATTGGCAGATTGGTGGACAAAATAGTGGCTCTGAAATGACGATGCTTAGACTAGGTGTTCCCCCTAGAGATACAAGAAAGCTTCCAGCTCTTGCTGCTGCTGTATCATCCGCTATGCCTTTCAATGAAAACCTCAGGGCTATGTTTTACAAGCATTTAGGTAGACGTCGTTCTGCTTACCTCTCTCTTTATTTGAAAAAATGGACAGTTTTATTTTGAGCTACGTTGTGAAACATTAATGTTCTATATGCAGAACTGGTTTCCCGCCAAAGATAATGCATCTTGAAGTTGCATTTGGAAACTTCTTTTCTAGAGAAGGTGACTGATATTTATATTTAGCATATCAAAGATCTTCTACGGGCGCCGTTCCAAAAATAAAAATCTTTAACTGGCTGATTGGTATATGCAATGTGATATTAATACAAATGGTTGTAAGGGGTATTGCAGTTGGTAACAGTCATTTGGATGATAGTGACAATGGTATCCTGATGGCTGGAAGGGCTAACCAACCTTCTGTTGTAGGCCCAAATAACTGGACTGGATTTACTGATCTTATTGAGGCTTCAAAGGGACCTCTACAGGTCTCTACTATTCAACATGAGTTGCCTATAGAAACTAGAAGGAAGAGAGAGTAGTCCTAGTCTTCGGAATGTCAGTAACATTTTTGGTTCCTAGAATCACAATTCTGTTAATCATTCGACTTATTCTTTGAAAGAGCCCTGGAAACCTGTTCCAGGAATTGATAGCAAATCCCATGCAGTAACCATGATGAAGGATGGGAATGTATGGGGGTGAAAAATGTTTCTGCAGGTGAAAGCTATAGTCAATTGTGTCATGTTTTGTTGTTGTTGAAGATAAATAATGTCATGTTGTTGCAATCAGTTTGTTGATGCCTATCTTTTCTTTGTCACTTCAAGTGTTACTGATCCATGTATTTCTGAATATTAACAGCCATCACTCGCTGATTTATCAAAACAGTTCCAGTTGATTATGCATATAAACATGACATCTCTTTGGCTACAGAGAAATAAGGGAATGGAAGTTTAGTATCAGCTGATTTGACATCTTTTCAAAAATTTACAATGTCAGAAAGATGGATTAAGGATCAGCAGAAAAAGAGGCTTCTAGTTGAGCAAAACTGGGGGCAAAAACAGCAGAAAGCAAAGGAAAGAATGGCTACATATGTTCTAACGTGCTAAATGTTTGTTTTAATTTTAATCTTAATATTTCGTTTTTCTAGTTTACCGCTTACTATATTCACCTTGCACATTCAACTTATTTTAGTGCCCCTACCCTACACACAATATACGGCTAGCAATAATTTGAACGTTGCATAAACATCATGGTCCGTGGTTCATTCCTCTACATGTGGCAACAGATACAACTACGAAAAGCAAATTTTTCATCCACCACGAAACAGGAAAGTTAGGTGGGTGCCAAATATAAACAAACAATACATTATACATGGTCATCTTCAATTCATCTTCTAATCCACCCTCCCCCACAGGCCACAATCAAACTTCTTCAACAATACCTTTACCAAAAAATACATTTTTACTGGTATTTTTCATTTATCTTCATTTCAGTATGATTCAAGTAACACAGATTTTTGGCTTATGTTTATTTGTTGGACACAATTACCATGCAAGCTCGATGAACAATGTTGGATGCAGTTACTATGCAAGCTCGACGAACAACACCGTCTGATATGCACTGCAAAGACTCATTTATTATTCTTAGCACAATTGTCCCCTTTGAAATTACAGTGGATGACATCACATCTGATATGGCGAGGACATGATTTTTACCCGTTTTAACGATGCAATAGGTCCTAAGCAGGAAGTAACTTTTTTCATTTACTTTTTCATGAATGATTTTAACTTGGATTTCTTCACTTTAGAGTTTGCCAAAGATACTGGAAAGTATATCAAAGAGAAGATGGTGAAGGTAATCCTCATCAGCCCACCATCAAAAGAGGATGGAGTCATGGAGGTAATGCAGCGAACTTAATCCCACGATGCAGGCGTATCATAAACTTGGCTGTTGGGTTACTGTCCAACGGGGGAGTACAGGAGGGCACTCCTGCTTGGGATTCTGTATAGAAGATCCTCTTGGAAGCTACTGGTGCCTTCCAGAATCGGAGGCACACGAGAGGGGAAGGGAGTGTGCGTCAGACAATGTAGGATATTTAGTTCTGTAACTTTTATTGTCATATTTGGTCCTGAGTTATGGGCAAATTTTAATTAACTTGACATATTATCGTTTGGGTAAATGTATCTTTGTTCTCATGTTTTGAATCTTGTGAAACTTGACAGTTTTGGTAAATATAATTTGACATATTATACTTATTACGCAACATGTAAACTCATATCACAACTTTTCTTTTACACATCCAGATTTTAAAATCTGGACTGGACTCATCCAAACAACATAGGATCAAATATGTGCTTTATCCATCTTGATTTTGAAATTTGGACATTAGAAATGTGTAATTTACTCGAGCGGATTTTGAAATTTTAGAATATAAACATACTACTAATTACTGATATGTAGACTGTGGTCTAGGTTCTACAATGCTGGAACTTGTATAAATTGGTCTATTGTCATTCACAAACTTTACTCATTAGAAATGAGTTATAGTCTAGCCGAAATTTACTATAACAATGGCAAATCAAATTTGTTTATGATCACTAATAACGTTGCACTATGATTTGAAAAGTAATTATAACGTTGCACTACTGGTGCCCACCATCAAAAGTAATTGATGGAAAAATAACGTTGAGTATTTTCTAATCAATTATTTTTAAGTTCATTAGAATATTTTCTTTAAAAAAATATTTCATATTTAATGTATTTGATCTATAATATATATCAAATACATTATGTATTCAATGAACTTAAAAAATGATTTTTTGTTTATAAATATGACCGGATGAAATATATATTTAAAGTTTGGTGGACTTTTTGTCACTTTTTTAATAATCAATTTCTTCCATATGTCTTGTTTGAGACACATTTATCCAACTTTTCATTCTAGTCTCCTTAATTTTTTTTTTTCCGACTCTTGGTCCATCAAAAATTTTAATCACCACTTTTGATTCATGCGTTTAAGTCAATTCATATGTATTATTTTAATTTTTTTTTCATAGCCACGTTTAGAATATTATAAGAATCTAACTAAAAGAATTAGAGTATGTTTTTTTTAACAAACCATGAATTTTTATTAAAACATTCTATTCTTTTCTTAAATTCTTGTAATATTCTAAACATTCATGCAAAAATTTATTCGAAAATTTGAAGGGTACACATGACTTGATTTAAAACCAGAGAGCAAAAATGGTGATTGAAAACTGTTTGGGGACTAAATATCGATGAAAAAAATTTAGAGGGTCTAAAAAGAAAAGTTGGAATTTTTACATGGACCAAATATATATATATATATATATATATATAAGTATTTATTTTATACAACAAATATTAAAACTTTGGCAAAATACCTATTTTTGTCCTTTAAGTTTGACAAAATTACTGAGTTAGTTCTTTAAATTTTTAAAGTTTTAAATAGGTTCTTTAAGTTTTTCTAAGTTTTAAATAGGTCCTTTAAATTTTTTTAAGTTTCTAATAAGTCATTTAAGTTGTAAATTTAATGCACCTATCTAAAGTTTTTATATTTCAAATTGGTCATTGAAAAAGTAATTGAGATCAATTTAAAACTTAAAAGACTGAAGAATTAATCTAGTATTTTTGTCAAATTTAAATAAACCAAAAATGTATTTTGCCTAAAACTTTTTTTTTTAACAAGTTAAATTAGCTCACCTAAATTAGATTTTGCCTAAAACTTTTTATTGAAATTCAAACCATAATTCACTATATGATACCAAATTAATCAGTTATACCAGATCCTACCCGGTTGGTTGAATTTCGTCTGTCTTTCAATTTTATAAACATTATTAATTTAATTTTGTTTGATAAGTTGCGCTTGTAAGTCTCTAAACAAAGTTCTCCCTATAAGAAAATGAGAATTCATTAAAAAGTTGGGTTAAACAAACATCCAATCTTTGTAGTTGACTTATAAGCACACATTCTTTTCCATGTCATTAAATTTAATGACATATTTTTTCATACACAAAGAAAGATTGAATTAACACGAGAGTAATAGAGCTATTCCACTTAATAATTTTTTATAAATATTAAGGTTTACAAATGTTATTTTTAAATTAAAATTTCTTATTGAGTATAGGTCAAAGTCTACAAATTTTTTTTCATAAAATTTATTATTTTGATTAATGCAATTAATATTGGTAGCTTAAATTAATAAAAAAAAGTAAATATTGGTAGGTAGTAGAAATAAATGAAGTAACAAAAATGAAATAGTTTGAAAAGAAAAGATGATGAGATGATTTGGTACAACAAGAGCAGTTGGTGAGCCCCCCCACTCACGTAACCGATCCCAACCCAACCATCCTCCCTTTTCTCCAACAAACCAAAACAACTCTCTTTCTTTCCCTTTCTCTCTTTCATTCATTCAAATTTCCACTATTCGTCTTCTTCTTCTTCTTCCTCTTCTTCTCTGCATTCTCATTTTTTGCAGCAGAAACAAACAAGAACAATAGTCATGACTACAGAGCTTCTTCAAATCGATCCTTCCGAACTCAGATTTGTCTGTAAGTCAAATCCTTCTTTTCTCAGCATTTTCTTTTCAAAGAGTAATTATTACAATGCTGTTGTTGTTTTTTCTTCATGAAGTTGAATTGAAGAAACAGAGTTCATGTTTGATTCAACTTGCAAACAAGATTGATCAGTACATTGCTTTTAAGGTATTTACTATATTATGATTATGATTGTTTTTCAAATCTGCATTTTTCTTGATTAGTATTTTCTATAATCTTGTAATCTACTTGCAGGTTAAAACTACCTCGCCCAAGAAATATTGTGTTAGACCTAATATAGGCATCATCAAGCCAAAGGAAAAATGCGATTTCACTGGTATTTTTTTTTCATTTATCTTCTTGTTTAAGGCTCAATTCATTTCATATTTTCAGTATGATTCGAGTAACACAAATTATTGGCTTATGTTTGTTTATTTGTTGGATGTACTAGTTACTATGCAAGCTCAACGCAGTGCACCGCCTGATATGAATTGCAAAGACAAGTTTCTTATTATAAGCACCGTTGTCCCCTTTGGAACTACAGAAGATGACATTACATCTGATATGGTGAGATCATGTTATTTAAATTTTTTCCCCCGTTTTGAGGGTGTGATATGTCATAAGTAGGAAGGGTAGATATAGGAACTGTTTGGATAAACAACTTATTTGCAGCTTATAGTACAATCACTTATCATGATAGGTTTTATCTTTTATGTATAAGCTACTTCTATAATAAAAGATAAAACAGAGTTAAATTGTTTCAGAGTAAGGTATAAGTTGTTTTCATAAGTTATCTTGGATAGCTTATGAAAATACGTTGAGAACAACTTATGAACAATGTGATAAGCTGTTTTCATAAGTTCTCACAAAACTTATACCAGTAGATAAGTTCAAATAAGCCAATCCAAACTATTAGTTCAGATAGTCCAACCTCCAACTATTTTCATTCTGTTTTTTCTTGAATGATTTTAAATTTGTTTGCTTTACAGTTTGCAAAAGATACTGGAAAGTACGTCGAGGAGAAGAAACTGAAGGTAGTCCTCATCAGCCCGCCATCTTCACCAGTTTTGCTACCAGTAAATGGTGATATCAAGCAGGATTCGTCAAACCAAATTAATGTGCTAAAAGATAGGGTGCCCAGTGGAATCGAAAACATACCTCCACCTCTAAGAGTGAGCTACTTTCCTTCAAAGTTCTATCATGAATCTCTCTCTCATAAGTTACTTGGATTATGAAGAAACAGTGGCCACTTTCTGTTGACATACATTGCAGTATAATATGAATAACATTGTTAATTTTTCATTTTTTGTGCCTATCAAGTTGCCAGTCATCTGTTAGGCACCACCATGTGTGAACTTGAAACTTTTTAGTTTTAGTTCAACGCGGTGGTGGCATATAATGTTCCGTACCATTGGACGATAGGTAATAAATTAATAACTCTTTCATTTTTTTATTTCCTTTTACCAGGACTCAGAGGAAGTTAAAGGTTTGGAATCAGCCTTGGATACAAGAGAGGATAAAACAGATGAGGTTGTTGTCACAAGGCATGCTGAAAATGTGGGTGACATGAGCCCAGAAAAAGATGATGTGCAGTTGAATTTAGCCAAGAGTTGTGAGGAATTGAAGTCAAGGCTTTGTATGATGGACTCCAAGCTAAGAGAGGTTAGAGATCCTGAATATAGATCAATCATGATGACAGTAAGTTTTCTAGTCCATGTGTCTGTCATACTTTAACATAATTCTCTCAAAATGTTGGCTGATAAACATCTAAACTTTATTAGACTACTACCTTAAATGGGAATTGATGGAGGAAATGAATAAACCGAATGTAATTTAAATCTATCTAATATTTGTTAACGCCACATTATACTACTATATGGATAATTAAGGCAAGGATCATATCATAATGACATATTGTTTTGTTCCCTGTGAGCCAAAAAGAGAAAGAATTTATCATCAACTATAGATTCTTGACTTCATTTGAAGTTAACATGTTTTTGATTGTGTAATGATTATTGCCTAGAGCCATAAATTGTCTTAAAAGGTTGTAATATGCTTATCCTATGCC
>Ga0099826_10002161_pt1 | contig 12510 bp, 5 predicted proteins | sample Mtrugardesep15_FD_76830 | JGI IMG/M metagenome (GOLD analysis project Ga0099826, IMG submission 76830) | Root nodule microbial communities of legume samples collected from California, USA - M. trunc garden sep15 | ecosystem: Host-associated > Plants > Roots > Nodule | place: USA: California...
AGTAAACTGAACCTCAAAATACAATTCAGTTCAGAACTTTAATACACGGTTCAGTTTAATATCGGTTCAGTTCGGTTTGGTTCAACAGTTCGGTTCAGTTTTTGGTTTTTTTGCCCAACCTTATTTACCACAACAATTTTCACTTCGCCTGGCAAATTGTGGCAGTTTAGTGACCGATGCGAATGAGTTAGCAAATATTTCAAGGTGAAGAAACGTCAATTCTCCTGGTGAGCATTCAATTTTTCTGACAAATATTCACTCTTCAGAATCTGTAAATAGAGGACTTCAACTTCACTTTTACACATGTAAAAATGACCTAGTAAAAAAAAATTACCTTCCTTCAAAAAAAAAACCTAAGAGATGCTACGGAGAATCTCCTCGAACACAAAATTTGTAGTGTTATTCAATGATTGTCTGCAAACCTTGTTTGTTCTCCACTCTATAAATTACCAACTAAAAACATCTCCTGCCTACTATAATCCAACATAGCCTAAAGACTGACCTTGAGATTTGTTTATTGTCATAATAAAAAAGACAATAATTGAAAATTGTCTTCATATGAGTCTGAATGGCCTAAATGACTCTAATGACGACGACGACATTTACATTCTTGAAATATGGATCAATACCAATATTCTTTTATGTAATTATTTTAGCTTCATTACATGATTTTTAAATCTAGTAACAATCAACCTAGTAGAATTATATAATCCCTTAGCTTACTCTAAATTTCTTAACAACATAATTGGTGTGCCAATTTTTAGTTTGATGGCATTATTTCAAAGTCCAGATGTTTGTAGACTATTAAAAAACTCTGGTGTGTCAACTATTCAAATATTTCATTGCCATTAACCATAGTTCTAACTAAAGTTAATGTTATTGTTTGCGCATATATGATATAACAATGGTGGTCGAGACTTGAGATATATTTAAAATAAATTATATGGTTGATGATGTCGGCAAAAATAACCACATAAAAGATGATTGTACGTCACACATTTTTATCTTAAAAAAACAAATATGCTCAATAGTTAACTTTTTTTTTTTAAGGATGCTCAATAGTTAACTTAAAATAACATACCAACAAAAATGGATAAATTTGCAACACGTTTGTAATATGTGTACTTGCACTATATAACAATGCACCTATATAAACGAGAAATTAAAAAAGAATGAAAAAGTAGAAAGTCAAGCATGAACTTATTTGACTAATTTGAGTAATATCATTCACATCATCATTTTTTTTCCATATGGCATATACATATCATTGCATTTAGCAAACATATTAGCAACTAAGAGCATGCACATCGGTAGTTTTCTACCGTGTCTTCACTAAGCCAAAGACACCATGTGTCATAATATGCACGATATTTCAAATTTGCGAAACGTTAACTAGAGTTTTCAGAACACTTGTTAAGAAATTATAAAAAGAAATGTTTTTTTAAGAATTGTGTATTCTACTTTTTTAAAGTTGAAAAAATGTTCTTTTTAATGCAAAAGTTGATCTTTATTTCTACTTTTAGTTTGTTAACTAATGTCCTGAGACACTGGTTAACAAAATCCTTCAAATTTTGATAGTGTCATGCAATAACAACCGTTCCCCTACAAAACGTCAATGCTTTTGTGCTTTGTTTGATTTTAAAATTAATATAAAATTAAAATTTGATCTTAAAGGTGTTATATATTAATGTAAAATATAGGGAGTATATTATGGGTTCAATGGGACCTATTTTTAGAGTTTTTGATGTGTTGAATGAATATTTAAAAAATATAGTTAAGTTGTTTAAATAATTAAAAAGTGTAAAATAATATAAAGTATTAAATAGGATCCATTTAAACCACCAAATTTGATATCTTGGATGTGTATGCTTTAGAGAACAATTTGAGTATTAAATTTTAGACCAATTATATATGGTATACAAATGAGACAAGTTTTACATCATGTACACCCTAATTTCTACCATTACATCAATATTATTATTATTATTTTTTTGAAAGAAGCCATTACATCAATAAATATCACCTATGAATTAAATAAAATATGATGTGACTTTTTCATCAAATGATGAAAAAGACACTCGTGTGTATAATGCAAAACCATTTTTTTACACAAAACCTTAATATACTTATTCATTGTCATATCAATCTCTACAATTATTTACTTACCATCGTATCAATCTTTATAAAAAAGGGTTAAATATGTTTTTAATTCCTATAAATATACCAACTTTTCGTTTTAATCCCTCTAAAATTTTCCTTCAATTTTTAGTCCCTCAAAAAAATTTCATCTTCACTTTTGGTCCTCTTTTAAAGTAAATTCATATGTAGAATTCATATTTTTGAATAAAATTTTGTTGAAAAATTCATAATATTATAAGAATCTATCCCAAAAAAATTTAGAATTTTTTAACCGAACATGAATTTAATATGAATTTTTGTATTTTTGACGGTTAAAAATTCATGTTTTGTTAAACAAATCTTATTTTTTTTGAGAATTTTTTTTACAATATTCTACACATTTCATTAGAAAATACAAAAATTAACTTAAAAATAGGGACTAAAAGTAGTGATTGAAAATTTTATAGAGACTAAAAGTTGAAGGAAAATTTTCGAGGGACTAAAACGAAAAGTTGATATATTTATAGGGACCAAAAACATATTCAACCCTAAAAGAAAAGTTACCGTCAAATTTAAAAGATTATTTTAACACAAGAATATTGGGTAGTGTTAACTTGTACTCTTAAAACACATGTTAAGAAACATAAAAGAAGAAATATTCTATTTTATACATTTAATTTATTAAAAAGTTAAAATTCAATGTAATGTATTCATTTCAATAAACTATTTCTATTTATCATATCCCAAAGCATATTTTGATTAACAAAATGTGGAATGAATTGATGTTATTTTGAAACATAATCTTGAGTACTCCTATGCATGATGTGTTATTAAACTCTTGAATTAACGTGCATGTGGGCACAAATGGAGGCGAGGGTATAAAGGGGAAAATAAATAAAAAAAAGAGAAAAAGGGAAGAAAAGAAAAGAGGTTGGTGATTGAGAGAGAGAGAGAGACAGAAGAACAACAAATCTTCTTTCCTCCCGTCCTTCGAGACGGTCTTCATCCATCTTCTTTCCCCTTAATCCTCAGGTACTCTCTCTCTCTCTCTCTCTAGATCCATTCTCTTTCCATTCAATTCCCCTTCAGATCCTTCAAATTTTGGAATTAAAAACACTACAATGTAATTCGCCTTTTTTCTTTGGATCTAGAAACGGTTATCGTTTTTGTATGTATGAATTGGTAGGTTCACTTTTATGAATTGGTTACGTCTCTCTTGTTAATATCGATTTTCGAAAACCAAATTAAATTACGACCATGGTAGCTTCTAGAATAAGGTCTCGATTAAGTTATAAGGGTAAGCTGCAAAATGATTATAATTTCTTAATGTAATTTTAAGAAATGAAAATAATGTAGGAATGAAAATGGGGGATTATGGCAGAAAATTCTGTTGATGAGTAGGTATTTAGCAGTATGATTTCAAAAGATAAAAGAAAATCAATTTAGGAACATATGACTATTTAAATGATTTTGGGCTTTTCAGATCTTTCGTTGAATACAGTTTTTTAGAAAATTTTATGCTTTCTTTAGAATTAGTTTTCGGGTATTTGGTCCAATATGCATGACTATGTTTCTCAGCACATGTTTCCGTTTCTTGGCGTGATATTGTGATTGAGACGAACTGGTATTACTAAAAGAAATAGGAAAAATCCCAAATTTACAGTAGAACTCCTAGTCTTTGTTTGCGAGTTTGGAGGGGAAGGAAGGGAGGTGTTTGGAAAAAACCGAAGAAGCAAGTGGAAGAAATAGATGACATTGTGAGAGGAAGGCTTTGAAATTGAGGGGTTGATTTTTCTTCATATTACAAAATCCTTCTCATTTAGGGGAACTCAAAAATTGTATTAGAGGAGGGTTTTTGGAGGGTTTTAGAGGGTTTACGTGAATTTTTCAAATTTAATCTAGGTAGTTATAATATTAAGCATAATTTATCATTCTCTAAAAAGTTATTTTTTCAAAAAAATGTGATTTTTGCAATTTTCCCCTATATTTCTAACCCTCCAAAGCCTTTCCTTCCCCTCCCTTCCCATCCAAACTCCCAAACAAAGCCCTAGAGTATTCGAGAGACTCTAGACTCTCCCAATGCCAAAAGGCCCAAAGTCTATACAAATGACAATATCCTCTCGTCTCTTATCATTCCTCTCCATTTATAGGTAGCATGCTTTATTTGGCCTAACTATCTCTTAACACACCCACGAACTAACCCATGGACTAACTAACTAACTAACAACAACTTAACTAACAATAGCAAGCCTATAACATTGGTTTAATCTTTCACTCTAATTATTGCTTCTTTTCTTCTCCTCAGATTTTAATTGTTCTATTTTATTTTTAGTAGCAAATTGGGAATGTGATTGTGTTTTCGTTGAAGGTTAAATTGAGATTTCACATTGGTTCTTCCTTTTTGTTTTGCCCATCACTGCCTTCCTATTAAGCGATTTACAATTAAATTTGAATCATTGAGCCATAGTGAAAAATCTGGAACTGTGTTAAAATTTGACCATTAAATTCGAAGAGATAGGTGCAGTATTGTGTGTAAACTTGTTTAGATGCTCTTATTTTTATTCTCTCAATAAAGCTGAGACATTAACTAAATCCAACAGTATGTTTTTTATGGTTCATTGTTGAGGGACTTAATTGAACCCTCACCCTAGAAGCCACCATTATTAAGTGTTGATTGAATGAATTTTAGTTAGGTGTTGATGCTTCATACTGTTTTAATTTTGATGATCTAAGAGCATTGACATCTATTGATTTGTTGTCTTTCCTATGTTTTGTTTAGATTTCTATTTAGGCTGACCATGTGTATGACATAGATTATTAATCCAATTTAAGGTTTGCTTGTGTTATCTTATTGCAGGTCGATCTGCATTTGAATCTTAAGGTTCCTGATTTATTTTATGAAACATGGATGGAGTTCTTTTCTGGTCCAGCTGCCACAAGTATTGTTTGTTTTCATTACAAAAAATGCTCAACTGGCGATTCCTCATCCTTGGAGAATTTATTCCGGTTTCCTTTGTTAATTGCACTTAGTTGTGTGTTCTCCTTTAATGACCGGCACAGTGTGTGTGATGCTTGTTTTTTTTGAGAGAAGTGCTGCATCTTTAGGGAAAGTGTACAAGTAAGAATCTATTTTTCTTCTTTGAAAGAAACCTTTAAAAATATTTGTTTCTTGACAAATGTTCCTCTGACAGTGCATTGCTGACCCAACATCCAGTTGATACATCTGAACAATCCACTTCTGGGGTAAGAGATCTATCATGTGGCACTTCTATATCACCTTCATCTGCTTTAGTTTACTAAAAGATAACTCAACCTTTTCTTTCTTCTACAGGAATGAAGTAGATAAACTGGTGTCTGATAGGATACTGCCTGTATCTTTAGTGTTGGATAAGCAATTGCATTGAAACAGTGCAGATTTTAGTTTTTAATAATTGTCTCGTTATCCTGGTGGATTTTGCTGATGAGAAAACATCTTTTACCTGAAATTTCTTTAATAACGCCTATGTAGACTTGACGAAGTGGCTATTATTGAAGTTCTGAAGTGTTGGGTTACAGTGATTTTAGCTAGAGTTTATCTTGTAGCTTTGGTCAATCATTTTGGTTAGCCTAGAAATTGCAATTATGATCTCCAGTAACTATTCATTTCTACCTCCTACGTCCGTCTACCATTACAAAGCCACGGGTCTATTAAAGTATTAATCAATAAGGCTGTGCAGCCCTTCCATCAGAAAGTTTCTGCTTTTTGCCAAATAAAGAATTGACCGTGGAATTTGGCAATTTGCTGGACCAGCAGATATCTTTAATATTTTATACTCCTTTCTCAGCATTTTCTACTAGAGTTAAATATCACCTATCTTTTGAATAAAGAGCTGCTTTGGGTTCAGTTGGAACAATGGAAAGGTGATTATCTTTTACAGAAATTGATATTTCTTTAAAATTTTATTGTTGAATATCCTTTTTTAATGTTTCTTTCTTTTGCAAACAAAGGTACAAATTAATTAAGGAAATTGGTGATGGAACATTTGGGATTGTCTGGAGAGCCATTAATAAGCAAAGCGGCGAAGTTGTAAGTATTCTTTAATTGGAAGAATAGTGGCGTTCTTTGTGAAGTTGGATCGTGTGTTTAATTCTAATTTGTCATAAAATTACAGGTTGCTATCAAGAAAATGAAAAAGAAATATTACTCTTGGGAGGAGTGTGTAAACCTGAGAGAAGTCAAGGTGTCACAACTCGCTATTCTTTCCTAAGCCATATTTTGTACACGTTCATGCTTTTGCATGTATTTATTCTCTAATTTTCCTTATGGCAGTCATTACGAAAAATGAATCACTCAAATGTCGTGAAGCTGAAGGAAGTTATTCGAGAAAGTGACATTCTGTACCTTGTTTTTGAGTACATGGTGAGTGACTAGATTTTATGACATAGTTGTGGCTGTTTTCAAGTCTAATACTAACTGTTTTAGGTCAATTTTGGATGATGCAGGAATGCAACCTCTACCAACTTATGAAAAAAAGGGAAAAGCTGTTTTCTGATGATGAAGTTAGAAATTTGTGTTTTCAAGTTTTTCAAGGTCTTGCATACATGCACCAACGTGGATACTTCCATCGTGATCTAAAGCCTGGTACTGTTTCATGACTTTTTGTAGTCTTGGTAAAAATATGTATGATAGAATGGTGACATAATTGTATTTATAATTATACATATATAACACGTAAGGTGTATATTATTAGCAGTTTGTTCTATTATTAACCCTTCATATTTTCAATTTTATTTTTTTTAATGTAGTTTTGGCTTGCTGATTAATTGAATTTGCATATCATGAGAAAAATATAGACTAGGTGGTTGGTGTGTTGTAATCTATGTTACTGTGCTGCAAATTTTTCTGTTTGATTCAAGGTATGATACTTTTTGCAGAAAACTTGCTAGTCACCAAGGATATTATTAAAGTTTCTGATTTCGGCCTAGTGCGAGAGATCAGCTCACAACCACCCTATACTGAGTATGTCTCAACACGGTGGTATGTGTCTTTAACTTGAATTCATCATTATATTATAGATGTATAATGCACTGTGTGATGTATATTAATGACATGTATAATGGTCTATGGTCAGGTATCGTGCTCCTGAAGTCCTGCTTCAGTCTTCCCTTTATAGTTCCAAAGTTGGTAAGTGTCTGATAATGAATAATTGCACATAAAAAATTATGATCTTTACTATGGCATTACTTATAGTAATGATGATGAGTACCATACTAACAATTTATTTGTTTTTATCTTCCAGACATGTGGGCTATGGGTGCTATTATGGCTGAATTGTTCACTCTCCGTCCTCTATTTCCGGGTACCAGGTATGACGTTCTATCTTTTTCTCTCTACTTCACAGCTTCCCAGACAATGGTATTTTTTAATTGGATAAAGGAAATAAATATTTATTAGGGAATTCACAAATTTATGTCCCCTCATTCTACTCTTAAAAATGTTACTAATGTTTGCACATTTGACTGCAAGTTTCACAAATATTTGGCTGACATCTGTAATTAGTATACCGCACAGTATCTTTACAAGTAGAATCCTGGTCTAAAGCATCTTGTGTAATAACTGGGTTGGAAATTGTTAAAATTAAGAATCTTTAGATATTCCTTTAATTGTACAACTTCCTAGATTGATTGTTACTACTCCTATAGTATTCAACTTCCTAGGCTAGTGCTTACTAAATAAGCATTCGATGTATTTATTGTAAAGCCATTATAAATACAAGGTGTGTGATCTCTTTATAGACAGAGTTTTCACAGACTTCACATATTTTACAGAAATAAACCTATTCCTTTATTGCTGTACATGCAGTGAAGCAGATGAGATCTACAAAATTTGCGGTGTGATAGGTAGTCCAACTGCTGAATCTTGGGCTGATGGACTCAAACTTGCTAGGGATATCAACTATCAGTTTCCACAGGTTAGTTCTCTTAATTTGAACGTATTGTTAAATAGAGAATCGGAAGCTTCTTTTTCTCTCTTTTTTTTTTTTGTGTGTGTCTCTTTTCATTAAGTAGCCGCTCATTGATCTCATACACTGAGTCAATAGACTTCTTTTCTGTCATGAAGAGAAAGTGAGGTGACAAGAATGTGGCTGCTGTTTCCAGTTTTCATCTTTATGGGCACTAGTTTATAATTAATGTTCTAGATGTGACTTGTGTGGTAATATAAGCATTCTACTAATCTACTGTTATTAAACTTGATAAATAAATTACTTGTACCACATGTCATTTATTTATTTATGAACTACCTAAATACCTTGGTATTGGTATGAATAAATTCTGTTAACATGGGTATACTGTAATATTATTTATCAACTAGCCATTTTAATATTATTAAGGCTTAATAGCAGTTTTAGCCCCTTAACTTTCCTAAAGTTGCGATTTTGGCCCCCTAAGAAAAAAAACTACATAACCGCCCCCTAAGTTTTGTATCTGTGGCAGTTTTGGCCCCGAAGGCTAATTTTGACTCGGTCTACGCTGACGTGGCACCCTAAGTGAGGTGCCACGTGTTATTTTTTATTTTATTATTTTTTTGCCTTGGGGGGACAAAACTGCTACAGTTGCAAAACTTAGGGGGCGGTTTTGTAGTTTTTTTCTTAGGGGGCCAAAATCGCAACTTTGGGAAAGTTAGGGGGCTAAAATTGCTATCAAGCCTATTATTAATGTGCCATGCCTAAATAATATTTCTAAATGTATTTTAAGATGGGCCAGGATCGGTATTGTCTTCAGCTAATTATTGTATGCCATGTATTTATTTCTACAGGTAGCTACTGCAGATCTCTCTGTACTGATACCATCCAGAAGCGATGATGCAATCAACCTTGTCAAAGTAAGTTGTTATGATTCATTGGATAGTAGTTTGGTCCTGACCTCCATTTCTCAACTAATAGAGTGCTGTGGTTTGTCTTATGTTCTTTCCTTTCTATAACTGTAGTCACTTTGTTCATGGGATCCCTGCAAGAGACCTTCTGCAGCAGAGGCCCTTCAACATCCTTTCTTCAAGGTTTTCTTTGAACTAATTCGTACATTCAATTAATTTTTTAAAAATTATTTATATTTTTTCTATGCAAGACTATATCTTGCTCTCTATAAGCTGGGTTCTGACTGTTTATTTAAAATGATTTGTAGAGTTGCTTTTACATTCCTCCATCGCTTCGCACCAAAGCAGTAACAAGAACTCCTCCATCTGGTATGTAATTTCATATATATTGCATGCTAGCTAAGAACATGCTATGGTTCAATTGGAGGGGATACTAACAGTAAATTGGTAATACTATTCACTTAATTGTTTCTCTTTCTTTTTTTTGCAGCAGGAATAAGGGGATCGGTAGATCGGCAAGGGGTCAAGAGATATTCTGGTGGATTGCCTAACTCGAAACTGACCACTAATTTTTCTTCCAACAAATTACATCCTGTTTTAGCTCCAGGTGATCTTATCTGTTTCAACCATTTATAGGTTAAATGCATGATTTATTTTACTATGGCATTTGTAGTTTGGAGTCATATCAATGCATTATTTCTTATTTATAACTGATGGAAACAATGAATAAAGCTGAGGTTTTTCCTGTTTTGACTATATATAAATACAAAAAATGGTCCTTTTATGTTTGTGTCATGCTCTGTCTCTCTTGTTGACTGTATATAACATGGTTCTCATTCATTTCTATTACAGGTGTGCAAAGGAAACTGGATATGGCAAATGAGGTGATGATTTGTTCTCTGTTTTCTCTACTCCTGTACTCATCTCATCCTGCTTTTGAATTAGTGACCTATTTGGCACATGGCATTTAAAGACAACTCAATATCTTTGTTCTCTATAAACTGGTTTTCTTAAATTCCATCATACTAATATTTTTTTCTGATTCTTCTGAAGGATGGAACTAAAAATAAGAAAACAGTGAAGACTACTCAACCATCAAAATATCGACCACCAGGAAAAGACAGTCCAAGTAAGCACTTATGTTGATGGTTAATTATTATTGTATATTTACTTTTATTGCCGTTACTGAAAAATGTGGGAGAATTAAATTAAAGGAATCTAAATGTATTTGTGGGGGGATTCAATAAAAATACATGAATGCTTATAATGATCCTGTAGCAGTCATTCAGTCAATTAATGCTAATCAGTCAATAATCATTTCAAGTGGTTGTTTTTCATTCAAGATAAATATTTTGAACAAAAGTTCATTAAGCAGCTATGCAACCTCTCCCTGCCGAAGGTGTGTTAGATAGTTGCTTCTATGCTCTGAAAATAAGCTCTTAAGTTTTTTGATTGCAGCTTCTATAAACAAGGGCAGAACTGCTCGTGGTGTTTCAGAAACAGCCAACAAGTTGGCCAACATGTCAATTGCTGCTCGAAGACAGTCATTGGGTCAAACCCGTCCACCTCCAATGAAGGCCGGAGTTAACTGGACTTCTGAATCTGGAAACATCCTGCTCAGGTCCTCCCACCCGATTCCAACTGGAAGAACTTTCACAAAAAAAGTTGCTGGATGAGATGACAAGTATTTGCTTGCTTCAGAAATTCTTTGATGGTCAACATTTTGAATGTTGAGGACAAATATTTCAAGAATATACCTGTCTGCACCTTTCCCGATGGCTTTGGTGAAATCTAACATACTATTCCTACTTTGTTACCATTAAATGTTTTATCATATATCTTGGTATAGTATGGCATGATACACCGAATCCTGTTAGGGGCTGTTGCTTTTTAATCTTCAATGATGTTTTATCTTTGTATAGTATGACACGATACACCAAATCCTGTTACACAGTTATGCAGTTGCTTTTTAATCTTCAATGCATTTCAATATTATGGAATATTCAACAATTTGTTGTAACACAATACATATGCACCATGATATAGTAAAGTGTGGTATAACAGTTAGAGGGGTAACAGGTAGGAGTATGCAACCTGCATCATCTTCACCACACTTCACAGCTTGTGCCGCGATGAAGTTCAAATTATTCAAGTATATAACTTCTGATTTTTTTTTTTTCAAGTATGAGATATTCAAGTTTTGGATTTTCATAAAGTTTTTAATATACATTCAATGAGTAGCTCGTTGATTTGATTAAGTGATCCAATGGCCAAATTTGCTGGCAAAATTAATGACTAGTACAAGTTTTAGCGCATTGATAATTAGTTTGGTTTAGTTGTAGTGAAGTAAACCAGTTATCGAACTAATCCAAATCAATATAATTGGATGTCATATATAATACGTCTGTCATATCAATTTAATTCATCAAACCTTGAAATCAATTTAATTCAGCAAATTATGAAAATTAGTTAGAATACGTACTTGAGTTAGGCCTAAATACAATTTATTTATTTTTTCACAATTTTTTTCTTCAATAAATACATCGATAAAATGCGTAAATTTGATCTGTTTTATATGAACACGCTTCGTTTCAATAGCAATACAAGCAAAGATATTGTCTGAAACTTGGATTGAGTAATAAGCCATTCAATAAACACATGGGGAATGAAATTCAGAATAACTCCTTATGTTCAAGGTTGCAAGCTTGTAGCACTAGCATAGAGAGCAGCTAAAATTAGAGATGAAACTGTTATGGATGAAAGTTTCGTATATTGCAATTCATGCATGCATGTGGTATAAGGTGATCAACAAAAAGGTGGGTGGAGTTACTCACGTTTAATTGAAACCAATGAAAGTCATTCATTTGTCTTCTACTAAGAATTTTCCGTGCTATAAACCATCCTACCTATTGTAATGATCTCTGTGACGCCACATCGACAAGTCGTATTAAATGAAAACAACTGAAATAACATAATTGAATTATGAAACATAAAACATATGTTACAGCATATTTATGTGAACGATTGAATGTTTAATGTTCATCATTCTAGCGCTTCTTGTCAGTTGTCAGGCCATGATCTTTGAAGAGGCTTTAAAGTGTTTTTTTTTCTTCTTCCAACCATGTTATTTTTTTCCGAACCATGCTTTACAAGTAAATGATATTTGTTCAAGTAAAGAGAATAAACTAATGAAGCTTAAATTATTTAATCAAATGTACATAACAGAGCTACATTATGCAAGTCAATAAACAATATTTGATGGCTGTTTACAGTTGTTAGTAAATATCAGATATAGTTATGAAAATTGTTGTTGACACATTTGGTTTGGCTGAGAAACACATGTAAAAGACGAAAATGCCTTTCGGCAGTTAACTGCCGAATTATGAAACCGGCTGCAGTTAACTACCGAGAAAAACTTCGGCAGTAAACTTATATATATATATATATATATATATATATATATATATCATTTATATCTTTACAAAAAAAATAAAGAGCATTTAAGTTCTCAAAAAACATTTCAATAAGTGTAAAAATTA
>Ga0099826_10002162_pt1 | contig 12508 bp, 3 predicted proteins | sample Mtrugardesep15_FD_76830 | JGI IMG/M metagenome (GOLD analysis project Ga0099826, IMG submission 76830) | Root nodule microbial communities of legume samples collected from California, USA - M. trunc garden sep15 | ecosystem: Host-associated > Plants > Roots > Nodule | place: USA: California...
CGAGAATCGAAGGTCGAGGTCCCAAGACAAGAGGGTGTGAAGCCGGTTCTCTGATGCCCCCACTAGAATAGTTAGACTAGGAAAGATCCCCTAGCCTCTGGGTAGCTCATTCCGGATAAGCGAATGAATGTCTTTCAAGCCAAGGAAATGAGCTTATTTAAGCAAAACTTATTTTAAGGTCTTTTAATGATATCTTAACATAAGAATGAAAGTAAAATATGATTGATAAGAATAAAAAAATTGTACATTTTCTATTTTTATCATAGTATTATATTTTGTAAATTGTGATTTTTATAATTATATAGTATTATCATAGTATTATATTTTTTTACATAATATACATGCTTTTAAGTTTTATTATAAAAGAATTTGTAAATATATATGAGCCGTATCGTATACCCGTACAATGTATTTGGGTTTTATAGATCCAAATATTTGCGACTAGAGTTCCTTTTAGCAAGAGTTGCCAGAAATTTCCATTTCCTCTTAATACTTGTACTATTAGCTAACTTACTTGAAGCCTGAAGCAACATAGTTGTCCGTATGAACCATAAATAGTGATGTATGATCACAGTTTCTGACAACCAATTCACTTAAGTTGACCTCATTGTATATTTCTAAAGTTTGCCTGAGGCTCATATGATTTTCAGCTGATAAATGCTGCCACTAATTTGACCTTTACAGTTCAATCATGGCATTTCCTCTCTACATTGAATGCACACTTAAAACGAGTACTCGGATCTTGCAGGAATAGTACTGTAAAGACAATGCATTGGATTTAGTTTTGGGGTTACTGTTCATGTTATATTAAATTAAATTAAGGGTCTTGTTACCTGTGTCTCGAGGACACCCAAAAGTAGAAAAAACTGTCTTAAAAATATAAACTGTTACTTTTGACCACTAATTATTACACCACTTTTTAATAAAATCTTGTTTCTTTTGCATGTTTAACCAATACCCCAGAGACACTAGTTAACATTCTCCTTAAAATTAAATATCTCTCCCGTTTCAAATTATATGTCATTCTAACAATTTTACACATATCCCATGTGTTTCTTTTTATAGAAGTAGTTTACAAAAAACATGAGTTTTAAAAAAAGTTGTTGTAGTAATAAAGTTGTCACAAATGGTGTTAAGATCTTCTCCATTTATGATCATCTCCATTTCTTTTATTTGGAGAGATAAAACACAAAAAAAATCTACAAAATGTCAAAAATAATTAATAATGATGGGATCTACTTAATGGTAGGACCCACTATCTATTTTATATCTCTATCTCTCTCCAAATTGCATTCTCTATTTATTTTACCAAATGGAGAGGATCCTTACTCTCACAAATGCATGTGTATATTAGCAAATTAACCTTTATGTATTGATATATTTAATGTTAACTTTTCATATTTCATGATAAATTGACACTATTAACGCAGGGTATAGTTGGAAAAAGAATGATAAATGCATCTAGAAATTTGTAGATGATCTTATATCAAGGGACACACATTTTCTTTTTTTGTAAATAGTCTTATAATTAAGGACAAATGAAGTATATATATTAAGAAATCCAATTAATATTGTATAAAAAAAGTGTAATTATGAGTTATTTTACAATTTTTTTATTTATTTAGGAAAAGATATTTATAGCATTTCATTAACAATAAGTTGTTTAATACAAAGAGGTACAATAGATGGTGGGATTAGCTAGTAATGGGGAAGCCTCCATTAGGGTATGAGCTACCTTATTGGCCTGTCGCCTGTAAAACTCGACTTTGAAGTTTATAAAATGAGAAGAAAAGTATATATCTTCGGCAAGCAGATAGAATGCAACCAATCTTCGTAACATCAATCTGATACTGATGAAAGGCATCTACAATAACTTTCGAATCTGAACTGAAGTCGACATTATCAAAAGCCAAATCGCTCATTCACTCCAAAGCATAAAATAAGGCCAATGCTTCCCTTGCTGTGACAAACACATTGGCAAAATAGGAATAGATTTGGCAAGCACAAAAATACCCTCCTCATCGCGAATGCATATGCCTATTCATGCCCGATTCAACTGACTAGAGAAAGATGCATCAATGGTGCATTTAAAACGACCATGAGTTGGTGGCTGCCATCTTGGCATGGTTACATTAAAACTTTGTGCCTAGAGTCAACTAGTCGAACTCTAGTAGGTAAGCAACTCCTACATATCCGCCAAATTAAATGCTTGAGTTTTGGGGGTACCATCAAGCGTGATATGCCATACCAATAACCAGGGAGCCTACAGTGTGACATGCCCATCAATGCCTAAACATATACAATACGCACTCTTGACCGAATACACACCATTATTCTCACCCTTCCAAATCAACGTATCTTCCTCCACTTGCTCATATAAGGGAGTTCTCAAGATAGCCATAGAAATATATTGACTGAATACTTGTTGAATGACATCGTGATTCCAGGTTTTTGAATGTTGATTAACCAAGCTACTTACAGAAAGAAAAAAAAATCACGCACAAAGTGAGCGCCCTCAATGTTAATTTCAATTCGGTCATCATTTAGCAACCATGGCTCATTAAATATTGGGATAGATTCCCCAATACCGATGCACCACCTTGAACCACCACGAAGAATGAACCGAGCCTTCAAAATGCTTCTCCAAACATAACTTAAAAAGAATTGAAAAGGATAGAGTAATAAAGAGTAAATGACATAATAAGAAAAATAATTGTTGATGATTCACCGTAAATGATGTATAATTCACGACAAACAAATTTTACTAGAATGACGTATAAGTTAGAACGGAGTGAGTAAAAAAAAACTAAAGAGTGTCTTTAAAACATTAATTAAGAAAAATAGATATGAAAATATTGGGTTAGAAAATAGTGAATTTGACCGTTTAATAGTTTAAAATTGTTGTTTTCAATGCAAAATTACTATTTATGACGTTTTTAAAAACATTAGTTAGTATGATCTCTAAATTAAAATAAAAAACTCATTCTGAAATTTGTTTACATCCTAATAAGACTTTTTTTAACATTGCTACTTTTTTTTTCTTTTGAAAAGTTTAAAATTGTTATTTCCTTATAAAATATCTGTGTTTATTAAACATTATACACTTTTCTATCCTATTTTAAGATTTGATAAAAGTTCTCTAAAAAAAATGATAAAAATAGAGAAATTATGAGACAGTAGAGACCATCTACAATGGTGAGGTCTTAACCATTTAAGACCCGGTATCTAATAGGTACCCCATTGTGGTAAAAAAAATTGGGGGTCTCTTAAGACCTAGGGTCTAACTTAAGACCCCCATTCTTAAGTGGGCTCCACACTATTTTTTGATAAAATAATCATTGTTGAGTTGTTCTTGTTACTTTTGTTGAAATATAAATGATAAAGAATTATTGGTGGGACCCATTTAGACTTTTTGTTAGAGAGTCTCTATTGGAGTGATTGAGTACCTATTAAGTACTATTATTAAAAAATTATAAAAAAGTGATGTGTCCATGTGAGACTCGTTTAAGACCTCAAGATTGAATGTCTCCATTGTGGATACTCTTGGGTAACTTAAATTTTTCCTTTTATTAAAAGTGAATGTCATTGATTAAATTACTCACTTTTTTAAAATGTGTTTGAGTTATTTGAAAAAAATAAAATTCGCGTATCTTTTAGCATAAAAAAAAGAGTCTATGATTCAACAATTAATTGGCAAAGTGAAAATGTTAGTTTTGCAAAACATGTACATTTAACTTTTGATTTACATTCATGTAGCAAAACCCCACTCTTTATATTGATTTTATCATCAAATTTATGTCTTTTATGTTCTCTTTTGTTTTATAACTTTTTTTGAACAAGTTCCTTTTTAAAAAAAGAACTTGACATGAAGAAAAGAAAACAAGTCAAATATATTAAGAAAAATGCTAATTCTTACCTCTAATGTAACACCCCCAAGTTATGTATTTTTTCCCTCAAATTTATTTATTTTTCCTTTTCGATTTTGGTGCTTCATCTCATTTTTGGATAAGTTTTTTAAGTTGTGATCTATTCATTTATGACATGACAAGAATATATGTGTCAACAAAAAAATATACCTAATAAATGTTGCCAAGTCATAAATAAATGTACCACGTTGTCATAAAATGACAAAAAAATAATGATAAATTAGAGTGAATAACAAATAAAATGCTTAGGTCGGGTGGTCAACAACCTAACTAATTAATAAAATGACATCTTAAGTTGGTTGGGATTAATAAATTTAATTTAAATCATTTTTTTTAGTTATTTTATTGGTGTTAAGTCGAGTAAATACGTAATCAACTTGCAAAAGTTTGAATTTTTTCGAAAATGCCACCGCGTCACTTTTTAAGTCGGGTAGCAGGTGAACTGACTTGAGCAGCTATACTAAAAAGGTTATTATTTTGCTACAGATAATTAGATCTAATTAGGCTGATTAATTTGTAGAAATTGATTTGAGTGTGAGAAAATTGATTTCGGAGTCAAACATCAGTAATTTAATTAAGGATTAAATATGTTTTTATATCCCTATAAAATTACAAGTTTTTAAGTTTAGTCCCTATAAATTTTTTATTCACTTTTAGTCTCTATTTGCATTTTATAGGGACTATTTTAGAGGACTAAAAATATTCATTTTTTGTAAAAAAAAAAAAGCTTTTCAAATAGGAACTATTTTTACAAACTACAATATTATAGAAGACTAAAGGAGTAAACCCTCATTTAAGTCCCTGAAAGTGTACCACGCTATCACATCGGGCCTTGAATTAAGTAAAATTATCAAAAAGTCCTCCATTGTTCGATTTGTTAGTCAATTTTATCCAAAACGTTAAGTTGATGTTAAAGGTGTTGATGTGTCCGTTAACTTGTCCCTCATATCCACATTTGCATCATTAACTAACAAGTATGTGTGCGTTATATAGGCAAAATATTTATAAAAAAATAAATATAAAAATACGTTAAATATATGATTAATTTGAATATATTTGGTTATGAAGCAATTGTCCATAACATTTTATATCAAAAGAAATTATACATGAAACACCAAATTTACAACACATCATACACCCATTATGCATCAACCACTTACACCAAAAAAGAATATAATATGTTTTTTACATTCAAAAAATAACCACTTGCATTAGACTAGGTGGTGAGACGTACATGTAACTAATTTAAATAGAACCGGAAAAATTCTATAAACTATATGTATAAAAAATTGTCACCTTTTTTTGTATATAAAAGAAAAAATTAAACTATTTCGGGATTTAAATAGGTATCCTCTATACGTAATTGCAAAGTAGGGCCGGCCCATAGCCCGTCGAGGTTGGGCTACGACACCAGGTCTCCAATTTTTTGGGGCCCAAAATATATTTTTTTATATGTAAGACACTAAAATAATGGTTATATATGTATTAAAAGCGAATAACATAGTGAAGCCATGTTTTGTTGAGTGTGAGGTCATGTGTTCAACACCCATTGAAGTATGATTTTTATTATTTTTTTTAAAATGACTTTTTTTTTGGGGCCTATATTTTATTTTTTTTTGCATCCCTTATAAAATTAAAACTGGGTCTATGAAATTGTTAAGACGGCTTTGCTGCAAAGTTTAATCTTTTAAGTTGGGTAGAATCATAAAGGATAACAATGAGTCAGATATCCTTTAAGAATGAATATACAAAGAATTATAACATAAAATAGAAAACATTGTATAATTAGGATCAAATTTATCCAAATCTTTGTCGGATTTTCGTTTGTGAAATTATATATATGATATATGAAGTGTACTCTATATATAGTTCATGGCGCCATCTGCAGTACATGACCACCATGGGTCATTATGTCATCTCCAATGCGTATGGTTATTGGTACATGCTCTTGCAGTTTGAAGTTTGCTGCCACATAAAAGCCAGCAATCCAAACTAGTGTGTATACAAGCATGTTAGAAAATGGGAGAGAAGAAAAAAGAGAGACAAAAACTAGGCTCTATCAACATCAGTACTAGGGATCATTCAATTCAAATAGAACCATATGTGAACACCAGCTCATTGAAGAAACTGATTGGACATACAATGTTTTCAATTAAAAAAATCAAGGGCCACTTTAATTAATTAATTAATTAATTTATTATGAAAAGAAATTTAAATTAGGGGAGACACACCCTGGAGGTATTTGTGATGAGGTTTGTATCGTATCAGGTATCTAGGCTTCATAGCTTTTCCTTCAAAAAGCTTTATGGCATTGCTTCAATTTTTCAAATTCTCAAATATATGTCAAGAAAGATATAGATTTAGCCCTTCAGAAAATTCCCTCCAAAACCACAAAAAATTAAAGCCACAAATACTATTCAATTTGAGTTTGTTTGTTGTTGTAACATGTGTTTGGTGAGTTTCGTGAAGATAGAAGAGGAAGGGGATAATCAAGAGTTGATGATGCCATTGAAGAGCTTTAGGAAAAATAGGTCATCTTCTTTGCAATTTGATGAGATAAAGAAACATTTTAATATTCCTATGATATTGGTTGCTAAGAAAATTAATGTTGGGTTGACCCTTTTGAGGACAAGATGCATGGAGCTCAAAATCACAAGGTGGCCCTGACAAAATATTGAAGATCTTGATGTTACTCATCAAGCTGGTTATATTATATTAATGATTTTGCAACAAAAAATACAAGAGAGTTATATTAAAAAGTTAATAGGCGGAGGTTGATAAATATACGTATAACTCTTGTAATATATGTATGTATAACTACTTTTGTAATAATTCAGTTTTTATTTTTATTTTTAAGGATTGTAATAATTCAGTTGTAGTTTTGATTTGATGTGAACTTTTCAATATTAATATGATCTTTAACTTTTATTTCAAAGTTTTATTTTATTTTATTTGAGCTTGTATTCGAACAATTAATAACTAGCTTCTTGCACATTTTTTTATTAAAGACTAAGCATTGCTCGTGCGCGAACACACAAAATGGGACACTAAATTCGTAATTTGCACAAATCACTAAAAATATCAAGGACGAGAATGAATAACCATTAGTATCAACTACAATTGGTTCTTAGATCCATTATTTTATTTTACTTGAACTAACTCATCACATCTAAACAGAATAATGTCATCAATACAAGGAGAGAGTGATTCAAAATATTGAGACTAAGTCAAGATAAAATCATCCAATTATATGAATGTCATTATATGAATGTCATAATTTGTCTTCTAGTAAACTATTCATCGAAATGAAATATAAACTAAAAGGGTGTATGAAATATTGATGTATGTGGACCAAATTTTTAACTACATATATTGATTTTTCAACTATCACTTTTAGTTTATATTTCATTTCGGATGGAGTATACCTTAAAATTTGAGTGCATCGTTAGGATTGATTGATGAATCTAAATTTTCTATTCCTTCATGTCTTACAAATATTCTTAGGGACATGAAGATTCACAATTAGTTGAGAATCAAGTTGGGAGATGACATGGATGGTGGAACAAAATCTAAGTCACAAATCCATTGTAAGACACGAATGGAAACCCAAATTTCTTTCACCTCCATTTATAGCTCCAGCCATATGATGTCTAGCCATGAGAAATCAATGATGGTGGCATTCAAATCGTGTTGGAAAGCATCCTCTGACTTTGATTTGAAAACATTTCTTGCTCACACTTTCAATTATGAAACTGTCAAATTGATTTCACTAGTTTTTCAACTTCTCCTGTACAAATCTTCAAAGCCATTAAAAGGTAAAAAATGAAGTATAAAAATTGGCATTTCTATAAGTAACTGTATAAATAAAAATGAAGTTTTTTGAAACCAAACAAACACCAACGGCCGGTTGGTTATCCTAGAATCATCTGGCTGAAAATTTGGTTTAGGTTCAATACTCTGATACATTGGAAACAAACACCAATGGGATGTTGGTTGCCCAATTTAATTTGTTTTAAAAAAGTAACAAAATGGTAAAAAAAATTATAAAAAAATAAAAAATAAAAGGTGTTAACAATCTAGTTGATAGGGGAATATCCCATAGTAATCTAAAGTTCAGCCAAAAACCAAAAGATTTGTTCTTAGATGCAACCCATTAACCAATTGAGTTCAATCAGTTGGTTATATAAATTGGTAACCATATAGTACATCCCATTATGATTCACACAAAATAAAAAACAAACATGTTCATATATCTCATGCAAACTCAAATATGTACATTTCTGAATATCTTCAAATAATCACATAATATTCCTACTATCAAGGCCTAACATAATTGCCACTTGATTGCTAAGTCATAGATTGTCACAAGATTGTGAAAGATTCAGTTGGAAATTTATTGGAAAACTTGCTCCAAAAATTGCATCTCTTAAATCAAGAAAAAAGCAAATATCACCAAACAGTAGATAATGATTATTTTGGGTTCAAATTTTTCAATTTGTAGCATCAGGTTCGTTTTGGTCATCTTCGCCGCCATCAAACAACCCAAGTGCTTCGGCTGTAAATTCTATGTTTCCTAAAGATTGGATGTTGAAAGAACGGTCTCCTAACTGTCCAGTGATCAACCTCAACATTATTTTACAACGAGGGTCAGGTTCTACAAGCTTGAAACTGTGATCTGAGGTATGTTGTTGATTAAATCGGCCTGGAAGTTTGGAGCAAGAGTCGTAGCAATCACCACAAAGATCAAAACCTATTTTTTCCTTGCAGTCATTGCATTTATATCTATTTCCAATGATAGGCAATACCTGTACATACAAGCCACACATTATCACACTGCAGATAACTAAAAATATAGAGCTAGTTTGCATAAACTTTTCCAAAGGTACTCAGAAAAATAAATATAAAAAGAATTTTAAAGGAACTATTAAGTGTTGAATAATAACTTCTTGAATCAGTTGAAATTAAATTCTACATCTCAATTTTGTCAAAAACCATATTGATTAACTTCTCCATTAACATCTATAAACTAATAATGTCAATTTGTTTCTTAAATGATTGCAGTTTCACATGACCAATCTAGGGAATGTGTGTGCCCGAGGTTAATGTTTTGGAAGGCTGATGTTTGAGGTACTGGTGTAAAGTCGTGGTTCTGACAAACATTGCTGGCTATATGTCAGCTGAGTAGTTTTTAGGAGATCACAAATTATATCCCAACCCAAGTAAAGAATGGAATTAGCTTGGAATCAGTCTTTATAGAATTAAGAAGACTATCCTTTCAACTGAGTCATAGTAGAGCCACTGCAACTTAGTTATATGAAATAAGCAACAAAGAAAAATAAATAGGACTTCTCATCTAGATATCTAAAACTGTGACAACAATATTACATATTAACCCATGTCTTCTTTACAAAACTACAGGAGAAAACTGAAAATAATAAGGAACAAATATGCTCCCTTAAAAGAAGAAAGGAAATTTAGTGAAAAAGATCATATCAATTATCTTATTGGAATCATATACATAATATAGCTTTTAACAGAGTGCAATTGCCAAATTTAACAATATGTAGAATTAAAGGTTGACTTGAAGCAATCATAAGCATGCATTTAACAAGGGCAAGCATCCACGTAAAACGATGACTACCTATCTAGTATGGGAAATTGGTATGACCTAATATAGCAGTATATGAGAGAATAAAGATCTTACCCCACAAAAGTCACAACCAACTCCAAAGTGAGCTTTCGAGTCGGGATCAGACAACCATTCCATATTTTCTCCTTTGCCACCGTTATCTAATACACCTGAGAAAGAAGAAAATAATTAAAACTAGAAAAATTCCAAGAGATAGAAAATTAGTATAAAAAATAAACATCAAAGTGCAAGTATAAAAAACAGAGAATGTATACTAGGGTATTGTATTTGTTTTGAGAATGTATCTTTGGTGTATTTTAGGGTACCTATCCGTAGATCATATGTTTGGAGTGGCTTCCATGTCATAAATTGTCTCCTTATTGAATCGGAATTAGGATTCTAACATGCTTTGTATTTTGTATCACATCAATTCCATATCAATTTCAAAATTTTCAGTCTAAGTTTCTCTTTTCCTCATCTTTACCTAAAACCGGATAATTTTGACACGGATTTAAAAAAAAAAAAACTTAAAAAAATAAGGCAATTGATCTCAAACCTTGTTTAGAGAATCCGGATGAGGAGACTAGGACACGGAATTAGAGAATTTATGAGACCTCAAGAAAATGACAACACTCACAGCCAAAGACATTGAAGAACTTATAATCCAGAATTTGAGGAACAGCTTCGAATAACGGGAATCCAGTTGTAACACTTCTCAAATTCTCAGCATCGGCTATAAGAGAGTAGGTCTTGTTGATGCTATATTTTTGTATTTCCTTTCTACTGAACCATTTTAATGGCAAGTATTGGGAAAAATTGCTCTGTATAATTCTAGTGTGCAAAAATAGTAACTCTGATCGAAAGGCACCCCTCTAGATTGTTTTTAGAAAAGTATTAAGTTGTAACTAAACCATGAATTTAAATTGGATGAAAATTTTCAAAGTATCCGATTTTGTGTAAGAGGGTGATCCAAATGTATTTGGAATGAGTATCCACACAGGTAAGAAATAGTGATAACCACATCAAGAATAAATAGGGGCTAGTCCCCATAAATCACTAAAAATGGGTTCATGTGATAAGTTGTAAACTCTTAGAATTTGGATTAAGGCCCAACATAGGAAAATGATTGTATAGACTCAATCCTAAACAAATAGGAAAATCGGGAAACAGATAATAACAATAAGTAATAGATATGGAAATTAATCCAAGAGATAACCAAGATACGCTAAGAGAATTTTCTCCATAGCTGGGAGCTTGGCTCTTATTTGTTCTGTGAATATCTTTCAGTTTGCATAATCACACTATCTCCTCCTTTTGGATAAAATTGTTTTGGGTTCCCCTTTTGGATAATTTACTCAATAGTTATTTTGAATAAATTTTGATGGCTAAAATGAAATAGTATTATAGGCTTGACACCACTTACACCTAAATCACTTAACGTCTTTACAGTTACAATTATCTCGTAGGAGTTCTAATCCTTGGGGAAAAGTTTCGGGGCTATATCGTTATGTAGGTTTTACTAAAATTTCAACTATTTCTATTAGGTATTTGCTAGCAAGGATTTAACTCTCACTACTTTGACAAACCAACAAACTATATAAAAAAATCTAAAAGGAAAGCTGGAATATATGCACATGTATTCTAATGATGTCAATACAAAACAATATAGTTCAAAATATAAAATAAAATGTAGTAAAGTATACATACAAGAGGAAGATGTCTTAGGTTTGAGTTTGACATCCTTTAGTTCAATAGCATCTGTTCTATGTGCATATTCTTCAGGAAATTGTTCCTCCAAAAAGTGATCAAACTCCAAACAGACTTTCGGAAATCCTCTTGGATATGGAATTTGACAAACTTGGCATCTAAGCATCTCATCAGCTAACTTGTAGACACAAGTTTCGCAGTATACTTGAGAAAACGTCGGGAAAGTATAACAAAAACAATGTCAATTAATTGTTCTAACAATGATAGTTTTGAAAAGAGATACTTGAAATTAAACTTAAATGCATCGAATACCATGACCGCAATGAAGAACTACAGGATGAAACAGAAGTTGCTTGCACATTGCACACATCACGTCAGCAACTGATATTTTCTGTTGTGTAAGATTATCATGAGGCAATGCTTTTTCTTCAACTCGAGTCCCAGTAATTTCAGGTTCTCCTTCATGGGCAGTGGACCCTGGTTGGTCCATACATTCAGAAGTTCCGACATTACCGGAGTTGGAAACCAGATTTATCGTAGAAGAGGAAGAAGAGCTACATGAATGACCAAATTTAGCTTGTGATTCACATGTGTCGAGATCAAATTGAGGGGAGTAGTAGCCTGATTTCTTCTCTTCCTCTAAAACAAGAGATCAATGAAGAATGATTGTAAAACTTAGCCCAATAAATAGATAAAATAATTTCTTGTACAATAAATACAATTTACTAGAAGGTGATGTTGAGAAAGGGAGATGACAATAACAACTCTCAAACAGTATACATGAAACACTAATAATCAAAATCTAGTAAACAAGACACAGCAAAATCATATAATAATATTTGCGATATCCATAAAACATTAGAAACAAAACTCCACAAAGCTGCAGAAATTTATCCATTCTATTATGCTTTAGTCCAGGAGATGTAGTTAATCTTATAATGTCTTGGAATTTAGGTTGGGCCTAACTCAACCTTACAAAACCGGCTTGTAAAGGACTACATGTATCAAGTATGTAAAGGACACTTGGATAGACTTTCAAAAACTCCGCTATTAGATACTTTGAATGTGGCCTAGTTATGCACTTGGATGAGCTAACATTTTGCTACACATATGAAGGCTTACCTTAGAGTCTCTTTCCTGTTAGGACATCTCTTGCTTGCTCAATGAGTCATTGGTACTTAATTACTTGACAGTTTGCATCTTATATATAACTATAGATATCTTCCTTTACACCTTCTAGTATCCA
>Ga0099826_10002163_pt1 | contig 12507 bp, 6 predicted proteins | sample Mtrugardesep15_FD_76830 | JGI IMG/M metagenome (GOLD analysis project Ga0099826, IMG submission 76830) | Root nodule microbial communities of legume samples collected from California, USA - M. trunc garden sep15 | ecosystem: Host-associated > Plants > Roots > Nodule | place: USA: California...
CAAAAGCAATTTTCTAAAATTGGTTTTTATTTTATCCAAACATCATTGAAAAGGAAAAACTCAAGTTTGGCTTTGTAGAATCACGTTTAGATAGGATTGATGCTATACCAAACAAGCACTTAATGAAATACGTTTCCACGTCCAGCTTTTTTTTTGTTTTTTCACAACACATCTTACATATTTTCTTACCCGAGTGTCAAATACACAAATGATACTATGAGTTAGTAATTTAATTGAAGTGATTCTTTTGACAAGTTAATTGAAGTGACTATGAACCATATTTCATAATTAACATTTTTTTGACCAAATAATTAACATTTTTTTACATATTATGGCTTAAAAATTAAAAGAAGTGATGAAATAGTTGACACTATCTTTCTATAAAATTTGCATTGAAAGGAAAAAAAGATCGGTTACAATTTATTTTTGACAATTTCTTGTTAAATTTCAAATGCACAATTGAGGTGGGGTTCACAGAACGCAACTTAATGATAATCTGAAGAAAAAAAATGTCACAAGTTTTCATCACATGTTAACTTTGCAATTTTAGTCTCCCTACAAAATCCACTGAAGGGTTAACATAAATATCAAATGAAAATCTTTCCAAAATTTCCAAAAAATGAAATGAAAAAAATAGCTAAAAGTTATAGTTTAAAAATACACGCTAATGGAAAAATAGAACCAATACTTGAGTATTAGCTTAAAGCTTTTAGCTTATTATTTTTCTCTCTCAATTTTATCCTTGTAATCTACTCAAATTAGCTAATAAAAAAATAAGCGAAAAACTTTAAGCTATGATCTACTCAAATTAGCTAATGAAGAAGTAAATATAAACTAATAAAACAAATCTTAAGATTCACGAGTTTGACACTTAACAAAAACGCGTTTTTTAGTCACACAATCTTATTCTTGTGCTTTGGTTAGTTTTTATGGTCTATTTTAAAAAAAAAAATTACAACATTTAATCATAATTCATTAAATGTATTTACAGTATTATAAGAATTTTTATGACTCTTTTGAAAAAATAGTTTTTTTTAATGACTTGGTATAGTATATTAGTCAGGTTTGGAGGGCTTATGTGAAACGACTCAGGTTTATTTCTTGCGGGTTTCTCTGGTTTTATTTCATGCTCAAATGAAATCTTGCTGACCGAACCTTCTGCTATCTATCACGGTATAACCATGACAAATGATTTGGGTTATGCGGAGTTTGCTTGCTATTATGATTCTCTTGTTTGCATTAATCTTATTAATGTTCTCATTAAGAGGTACCATATATATGCCGTCCTTATCCATGACGTAAAACAATTACCCCATCAGCCAATGTGATGGTTACTCACACTCTTAAGGAGGAGAACCAATGTGATGTCAATGACACTTTGTTCCTCCGGGTTAAGTTAGCATTTTTTCATTTGTTTTGTTGTTTTTTCTATTTATCATTGTAACCAAAACAAAAATATAGTATATTAGTATTAATTGAACTTAAATACGAATTAGAACGTAGGTGGAATATTCCTCTAGACAATGGAAGTGGATTTCATATATGGCCAACTACACTAAATAAATTCCCCTCGAATATTCTTTTTTTCACACAATCTCTGCCCTCTATTACTTGACCAAACTAAAGTTCATAAAATCCAACGGTTGTAATTCAATTTAATTAAGAATCAAAACCACAAATTGTAATATCCCATTGGAATTGGAATCAAAACCTTTGCTATTTTTTTGAGTTAGGCTTCACGGTCACACCTTGTATTGATCACTATAAATACCCTTTCATCTCTTTAGAGTTAGCACAAGCCAATAAAATACAATTTTGAGAGCAGTTTCAAATACCCAATTGGAATCAAATTCTTGGGAATTTTTTCTTTCTTAAAAAAAAAATTACATTCTCTTTGTCACTATTATGGCTAATATTGTTGTGGTTTTCGACTTTGACAAAACCATAGTTGAATGTGACAGTGATAACTGGGTTGTTGATGAATTGGGCTTCACTGATTTGTTCAATGAACTTTCTCCTACCATGCCATGGAACAATCTCATGGTAAGGTTTTGATATGTTCGAAGATTTGTGTTTTTTGACAAAAAATAGTTTAGTTTTATGTTATGTTTTTTAAGTGTTCTGTTTTTTCAATGATATATCTTTTTGTCCCTCTAACGTGCATGGTGTTTATATAACATAAATAATTAACTATTTTTTATTTTTATTTTATTTATAGGATAGGATGATGATGGAGCTTCATTCTAATGGAAAAACCATTGAAGACATTGTGGAAGTTTTGGAGAGGATTCCTATTCACCCCAGAATAATCCCTGCCATTAAAGCAGCCAATGCTTTAGGGTATTCATATGCTCCATTTATTTTTGTTTCCTATGAAAAAAAATGTTATAGTATTTAAAAAAAAATTATAATTTTTTTAACATGGTTGCATTTTTGAAATTTATTTTTCAGGTGTGATTTGAGGATTGTGAGTGATGCAAACACGTTTTTCATTGAGACAATTTTAGAGTACTTTGGAATTAGGGAGTGTTTCTCAGAGATTAACACTAATCCAGGTTATGTTGATGAAGAAGGAAGGTTGAGAATTTTGCCTTACCATGACCTCAATAAGTCTCCTCACAGATGTAATTTGTGTCCTCCAAATATGTGCAAGGTGCGTATATCTATCTAATCTAAGGTGAAGAAAGAAATTAATTGAATACATAATTTCCCTATAAAGATAATTTTGAAATGAATTGTATTTTTCCTATTTGATGAATGAAATGATATAACTTTATTGTGAAAAAAAATGTTCAAATACTTTTCAATTTTATTTTGTTCTGTCCATTATTGCTTTTTCACATCAAACGTTGGACAAAATATTTTTATCGCATCCAATACTTCGTTTTCTTACAAATCAAACACACATGTGACACACATTAAATATTTATGCGCTTTTATAGGCACAAAACTGTAGTGATAAAATCTTGTAAAAAATCTCAAAATAAAAATTTCTTGTAAAAAATGCACCAAAAAACAAAAATCTGTCGTATCTGTTTAAAATTTGAGAGGGTAACAAGTATTAACTTGGTGAGGAAAACTTCCTAAAAAAAACTTAGTGAGGAAAATGGTACAAAGATTTGCATCCACTGAGGACCAACTTCTCTAAAAATGAGTAATTCATTTTTGTACACAATATTAAAATAGTAATTCATTTGGTATCATTGTTATATAAGATTGTTCATCAATCAAACTTAAAAAGGAATTATTTTGTAGAGTAATTGTGAAGATTCCTAAACATAATTAATATTCTATGCCAAATTCTTATTCCATATCATATCATTACAGGGTCTAATCATAAATAGAATCCAAGAGTCTATATCATGTGAAGAGAATAAAAGGTTTATCTATCTTGGGGATGGTAGTGGAGATTATTGTCCAAGCTTGAGGCTTAAGGAAAAGGACTTTGTGATGCCAAGGAAGAATTTTCCTGTGTGGGATTTGATTTGCAAAGATCCTTCACTTGTTAAAGCTAAAATTTACGAATGGAGTGATGGTGAAGATCAAGAAAGGGTTTTGCATCAATTAATCAACAAAATATCAATGGAAGAAACTGCTCAATTCATTTCAACTGAATTCAAGCTTCAGACTCCATCTTTCTCTACTCATGAGGCTATGCCTAAAGCTCTACGTGTTCTGCATTAATAAGCTTTTTTTTTTTTTTAACCGGGTATCCTTTACGCGCAACTACGAAGATTAATCATTCGAGTATTGTGGGACCTAAATGGACAACAAGCTCTCCTAAGAGTTCTTAATAAGCTAGTTTAATTTAATGTATTTACAATAACCCAGTATTTTTATTTTACAATTACTTGCTTTACTTTCAAATTGACCTTTCCTATAATTTGGACGTGGTCTATGACAAATTATACTTTATAAAGAACTGAATGTATACTGTGTGTGTAATATCCATATTTAAAATAAAAAGAGTAATAAAAAAATCGAGTATAACATTAGTAGTTTTGAACATGTCCCTTAAGATGTGTTCATTATATAAACCATATTTAAACGACCTAAGGATGATACAAAGAACAAAGGTAAGGAGGGGTTGTAGATGCAAATCATGACAAAGAAGTCGACTTTAGGATGTGTTTACCTTTTTAAAAATGAGTAGTGATACATTGACCATCACATGTGGCAAACCTTCAATTCTACACTTAAATGTGGCATGTTTGGTGAAAGAGGGAGAAAAGGAATGATAAAAGAAAATTGTTGTTAACACATTTGGTTTGGCTGAGAAATACATGTAAAAGACGAAAATGTCTCTTGGCAGTTAACTGTCGAATTATGGAACCAACTGCAGTTAACTACCGAGGAAAACTTTGACAGTAAACTACCGAGGAAAACTTCGGCAGTTATTTGTCGAAGAAACTTCAAACCTTTTTTTTTTTGGACAAAAAACATAGATTATCATTATTAATATATATTGATTTTGAATGTTTCAATCATTATTTTGGTACGTTTCAAACAATTGCAGTATTATACTTATACGTATATATTCTAATAAGAATATCATTTAAATCAGTGTAAAAATTAAGTAATTTGCAAAACAATATTCAAATGCTTAATTTTTACACTTATTGAAATGTTTTTTGAGGACTTAAATACTCTTTTTTTTGTCAAGAATTAAATGATATTCTTATATATATATATATAATACTGCAATTGTTTGAAACGTATAAAATAATGATTGAAACATTCAAAATCAATAAATATTATTAATGACAATTTATGGTTTTTGTCAAAAAAAAAGTTTGAGGTTTCCTCGGCAGTTAACTGCCGAAGTTTTCAGTTTTTTTCGGTAGTTTACTGCCGAAGTTTTTCTCGATAGTTAACTGCAGCCGGTTTCATAATTCGACAGTTAATTGCTAAGGGACATTTTCGTCTTTTACATGTGTTTCTCAACCAAACTAAATGTGTCAACAATAATTTTCATGATAAAAGGGAAGATGAAAAAAAAATGTCACATGGAATGTATATAAGTGGTATGAGAAAAAAAATTGTCAATCCATGGTTATGCTTTAAGAGTCCGAAAAAAAAAATTGAAGATTAGTTTGTTATAAAATTGACAAAGGTTACAATTTCACTCTCTTTGATTATAGTCCCTCAATCTTAAAAACTTATTTAAGTAATAAAACTATTTGGACTTACCCATTTATCAATTAAAAAGGGTATAGTTTATTCCAGGGAAAAAGGGTTTAAATTTAATAAAAAAAGAATATGAATTTAAAAGGATAAAGTTAATTGATTAATTAATGAGCGTTTAAAGATGAATTAATTGGTAAAGGACTTGAGTCGGTGGTAAGGAATTTGAACCTTTTAAGTAAATGATCATGAATCGATCCTTAAGTATATGACCTAGTTGGGAGAGAATAACTCATATTGTATGTTTATAGATTTTTAGATTGAGATTAATCAATGCTAAATAACGGTGAAAATTTCGTACCAATATCATAGTAAAAAAAAAAGTAAAATTGATTGTGAGCACTTGGGGTTGACCTAAGCTTTAAATAATCAAGTTCTACTTGTAATCATATAAGCAAGTTTTTTGCAATGCACCATTCACATCTTAGCACATCACACAGTTCACATAATCAAAGCAAATGAACATAATTCACCGATTCACATTCCATTTTCACAATTCATGAAATTGCAACATATTATACCAAACTTAAATATCCATTTGGTTCTTGCAAGTGTAACAAATTTGGGTTTTTGCCCATGTAATATTCTTTACACCACCTATCAACCGAGAAGCTAAAAAATCCTCTTTCTCTACATTCTCAATTCACGTTTAATTTCTCTCCTTCAACCATGACTACTTCATATTCTTCCTGGACAACACTTATACCTATAACCTCGCCTACTTTTCATTCCACCAAGTATCCCAAACTAACCCTAACTTGCCTCTCATCTTCTTCCCTTAATGTTAACCGTGGCAAAACCACTATCACAATTTTTCTACTTCTTGCTCCAATTGACGTCCTCTGTAAACTAAACAACACCGAGAAGCACAAACTGTAAAATTGAAAATTAATAAAAAAAACAATTTAATTGAATGTATATGCATTTTTCTTTTTGTTACTGAGAACTGCACATCACCACTCAGATTTTTTTATCGTGTTTTTCAATTCTAGAAATTGAGATGGAAATTCGTTTTTGAAATTGATTTACTCAGTTTCACCACTTTTAATTGACTTGTAGAAATTCAAACGGAAGATTTGTTTTGGAAAATTCTTTTGAAATTGAGTTCTTGAATTTCTAAATACTTGGTGAATTGACATGGAAATCAATTTTTCGATGGATTGTAATTGATCAGTGGAATTTTCGATGGGTTTACTTTGATTGTTGGCCATTAACTTTAATCTGTTGAAGACGATGGAGTAGAAAAAGTGAGTGTGGGATCAGGTGAGGCAAGGGACAAAAGATCATGCTAATTAATTTACCAAGTAATTATGGATCATTGTATTAAATAAATTATATGGTTGAGATCCGTTAACATCAGGTGTCAACGGATCCTACACACACGGTTCAAAAGCCACATAGGCCCCGTTTATTTTAGATTCTTTTTAGGAAAAAAATATATATTTTTGGTTAAAAAAATCACTTTTGTCATTAAATAGGTGTATATATAGGGCAAATTTGATATATCCACGGATGAGGGTCTATAAATAGAGTGTGACACACCAAAATCAAAGCACACTCTCTCATTTTAAAAAATCTCCTTAAAACTTTACTAACTTGAGTGTTAGACTGTTTTTGCAAATAGACCACCCCGTCCCCTCGCACCAAAGAAGGATTTGTCCCAACCAATGCGGGCCATCACAACGGTTGATTTGCGTCACCACTGACCTACTCATCCATCCAATGAGAAGAACACACATATCTGTGGAAAATAGGGGTGTTACACACCAAGGTCATAAGAGTGATGGAACTATCTAATGCAGTGGAACCTTATAATTCAGCTTTTAAGACTCGTGTTCCATGTTTTTTGCTCACTTGAGTTGAAACAAATATTTTCCAAGAGCATGATTAGAAGCGATAACCTACATGTGGATATGGGCAACGTTAATGCCACAAGATAAAGGGGAAATTAGAGCTAAATTTGGTAGGCCACAATGTTCTATCCCTTTGGATTAGCTTTGTTTATAAATACCCTTCATATAATTCATTTTAATCACCTACAATCAATCAAACTTATAATTTTCTCGCAATTTATATTTTATCTTTTGCTACATTTTACTTACGTTTTCTAAGCCAAAAAAGGCTGTTTAAGACTATATATATTTTCCTCTCAAAAGAAAAAAGTACTATGTATATATATGTATATTTTTAGTCCCTACAAATATTTATAGTTTTGCTTTTAATCTTTACAAAAGAAAATCACACTTTTTAGTTCCTGTAACATTTTCTTTAAGCATTTTAGGGACAAAAAATGTTGTAGAAATTTTTGACAGGGACTAAAAGTGCCGATGAAAAAATTTTATAGGGACTAAAAATGCAAATGAAAAATTTCATAGAGACTAAAAAATATGATTTTATTTTATAGAGACTAAAAACAAAATTATGAATATTTATAGAGACCATTTACTATTTTAAATTTTGTTCGTGGCTGTAACTGTCCGAGACAAACACGTCATTAGTATGCTATCTCAGTTTGCTTTTAGTGCTTTTGCTTTTTGATCAATAATTAAATAAAGAGAAATCAACAATGGTTTGGTCTAAGTGATAAAAAAGTTGGGGTCCTTAAGAATTTGATTATGGATTTGATTTTTGTCTTACATGCATGAAAAATTTCCGTTGAAATAGGAGAATCCATCTTATATGTTTCTTGACATAAACTAGTCAGTATTAAGTAATAGTGAAAACTTCATACTTAACTCAAGAAGACACAAAAAAGAGTTAAGGTCATCACCATTTAATCTCTTCTCCATTCATTCCATTTGAAGATATATAGTCACAAAAAATCTTGAAAACAATTAATTATGGTGAAACTCATTTAATAATAGGATCCGTCATCTATTTTTTGAGTCTATATCTTTCCTAATTACAATCTCCATTTATTTTAATAAACAGAGAGGATCTCAACCCCACAAAAAGGTTAAATTTTTACAAAAGTTTAAATAGAAGAAATTTAAAAGTAAAAATAGTTCATATATATAATCTAACCAGAAAAACATCAAAATTGAAGGAAAAAAAAACCAAGCAAACTTGATCCGATAGGTTACTATCAATTTACATTTCTACATTTTGTCAAAAAAAAAAAATCTACATAAAATTATAATTATAATATGAAATATCTTAGTACATTTTTTAATAAAATAGTTTAAGTGACTTCGTTCTCCACGGTTCATAAGGACTAACAAAAATTCAAACTCTAGGATTATGCTAACAAGTGTCATTTTTTTTTACAGGAACAAGTGTCATTGTTAAAAAGTCAATTGTATTGGAAATATCAATTTTGAAATTTATTTTCTACAAGAAAAATAAAAATTGAATTCTCAATTTTCAAACATAATATTTCTATATTTGTTTCCTTAACCAATGAATACTTCTGTCCGAAAAACATTCTTTAGCACTTTTCTAGTTTATATTAAATACTTATACATTTTTCTTGTTTGAAAAATACAATGTACTTTTAATTTATGCTAAAGACCTTTGGAAATCATATATCATAAATAAAATAAAAATATAATACTTGACCAAAAAAATAAAAATAAAAATATAATACTCATCCAATCAAACTGGTATATTCCATGGAATCCAAAGGTCCTATATTAATTTAAATATATAAATAAATCCTAAATATCTTGCTTTATGTGCAAAGCATGCACTCTATTTGCCTATAAATACCCTTAGTTAGTCCTTGATCATCTTCACAAAGTTATATAGTTATCTCATCAAAATTAGCTTTTTGGTCATTTATAATGGCTGGAGTTGTAGTGATTTTTGACTTTGACTCAACAATCATTGAATGTGATAGTGATAATTGGGTTCTTGATGAGTATGGTTTAACTGAGAAATTCTATCAACTTCTTCCTAGCATGCTTTGGAATCCTCTCATGGTCTTCTTTACTTTCCTTAATTTTCATGCTTCTAATATAATATAATGTTGTTCTATCTCATTTAATTTTTTTCCTATGGAGAAATAATTTTTATTTTTCCTTAAATTTTATAGGACAAAATTATGAATGAACTTCATGCACAAGGAAAAACAATGGAAGAAATTGTAGAAGTTCTTAATAGGACTCCAATTCATCCTCGCATTATCCCTGCCATTAAGACTGCTTATTCTCTAGGGTATAACTCACTTTCACTTTTTCTATATTTCATATACAATGTGCTTAGTATGAGAGAAATTAAGGTGAATAAAATGGAAGAGAATAATTTACATATGGTTGATAATTAATTATAATGTTTACTCACTTTATAATATATGCTTTTGTTTCATTGATGAGGATGCTAATGTCTAAGATGAAATATTTGTGTTCAGGTGTGAGCTAAGGATTGTGAGTGATGCAAATATTTTCTTTATTGAAACAATTTTGAAGCATCATGGGGTGCTAAATTGTTTCTCAAAGATCACTGCAAACCCAAGTTATGTTAATGAAGAAGGGAGGCTCATGATTTGTCCCTACCATGATTATCTAAAATCTTCTCATGGATGTAACCTTTGTCCACCAAATATGTGCAAGGCAATTGCACTAGCTCTAAATCTATTTATGACCATATAATACTATTATATTCATATTTATCTATTAAATCACTTTCCTTGAAAAAAAACCTATTAAATCACTTTGTAGATAATAATGCTTTATATTATGAATTATAGCTCTATATTTTATTCACCGTTTCTATATTTTGTTGATGACTAATGAACGTGGCATGCCTTTGGAGGAAGATCTGGTCAATTTTTCTTTAATATTTTAATTTTGATGATATTGAAATTTTTGCATTGTCTCTGTTTATATTATTATATTGCATACTGTCTCTGTTATATGTTATATATGTCATAATCAAAGGAATTCTGCCTACACAAAAAGGCAAAATCATACTTCATGCTATGTAGAGCTAGATCAGTTTCTATATTGAGTTAATATACTTTTCACTTTATAAAATATATACTATAGTTGAAGTATACATTTTTCCTATACATAAAATCACATCTTATCATATAGATATTTGTATTTTTTTTTCCCTTTCTATTGACACATTTCTCCCCCTCGAATGACATACAGGGAATGGTGATGGAAATGTTTCAAAATTCACTTGATGATGAAGGAAAGAAGAAAATCATCTACTTAGGAGATGGAAGTGGAGACTTTTGCCCTAGTCTAAAGCTCAAAGATAATGATTATTTGATGCCTAGAATGAACTTTGCATTGAGTGATTTAGTATCTAAAAATTCAAATGACATTAAGGCACATGTACATGGTTGGAGAGATGGAGAGGAGCTTGAGAATGTTCTGCTTCATATTATCAACAAAGCTAATATTGGTAAAGGGAACATTGTTGGTCCAAAAATTATCTCAGTTGATTGCAAGATGGAGAATATTTCAATTGATGCTCATAAACATTACCCTGAAGCTCTATCAGTTCCTAATTGATTAGTAACTGAAAATTGCAGATGATGAAGGATGATATGTTTAAATTTAAAGCCATTGTATTTCTTGAGGCTTGTCGATTTCTGAAACTTTCTTTTATTGTTGTTGCTCTAGCATAAATTCTCAAAATGAATGTATGAATAAAGAATTAATAAACTATATTGTGTTGAATAACTTTCTTCGTTACAATTGTTATATTTATATGTGTGTGATGTGTTTAAATTTTGAAAATTTATCGAGCATATTATTAAAGTTTTTAATTAGGGATATTAGAGTGTTGTTTAATTTTACTTGGGGTGACAATAGAAGTGGATACCAATATGCATTATCGAGATTGTTGAACTCAATATTATGATTACCCTTATTTGAACTTAAGATGCTTCTTTGCGTGTATGAGTTTTTAGGTGGTCTTTGACACTATCTAAAACAAAATCAATCTAATCGAATTATGAAAATGCATGAAAATACATTATTTCTTTCTATTTTTGATAGAGTTACACATGACTTTTTTAGATGTTAAGATCTTGTTATGTTCTTATGGTTGAGTTTTGGGATGTTAGACAATTCAAAACAATACAAAAATAAGAATTCGATCAAAAAAAAAAAATGGAAAATTGAGGAAATATAGTTTTACTTGATGTGCTTACATTTTTTTTAGTAAAGACGGCACATCACCAAATCGGATTTCATATTGTGTTTTTAAAAAATTAATCTTAAATGAATAAAACCACATTTATAAATGACCATGATTCTCACATAAATCACTTTGTAAAGCTCACGAGGACTCACAAATTGCCAACGAACCACCCATCTTTACGGTACTGCGTAGGAAGATAGTTCCACAAAAATAAAAGGTTATCAACGAATTACCACTAAGGCTAATGAGGTTTTTCCAAGTCAGCACCTTGTGTCTCACCCAGGGAGGATGCATTTTTCCACCACATAGAGTTTGGTTGAAGACCCTCAAATGACCCCCCAAAGCGCCACACCTAGCGATAACACATCTTTCCACTACCCCCCACACACACAAACTCTTTGCAAGCGGACAACCCGCTTCCCCATTCTACAATAAAGAAAAGGTTTTGGGATACCGAGAAAATCATGATTAACATAAACACCCGTGATGTTAATCTTAGCGAAGTTGACTCTGAGTCTGAAGAAGACAGGTTCAAAACATCGAAGAATGGTTTCCAACGATCGGAGATTCCCTGTTGTGTCTTCCCCCCACCAAATATTGTATCCTCAATGTCTTTCTTCTTTCACTTTTTCTTCTTTTAATTTAAATTCCTATATTCAAAAGCGTTAAAATCAGAGTACCTAATCTTTCGCAACAATGTCTCATTTTAAGAGCAATATAGTTCGAATTCACGAAATATAACATAAATGACAACAATATAATATGAATGAACACATATGATTGTTTTTCATCGTTAGTCGTGAAACAATTAAAGTTGTGGTTCACACACTCACAGAATATACTACAAAAATATAACACGTACATAACTTGAAAACAAAATGTGCAAAAGAAATGTACCACCTAAAACCACTTTGTAAGGATTTTGGTCTCCAACTCCAAACATACACGATGAACTTGGAAATCCCTAGTGTAATAAAATCCGTACAAAACTCAAATATTAGCAAACATACTTTTGGGGATGATCACGATGTTGGTCAATGTTTAACTAAAAAACACATTCAATTATTTCACTTTTCCCTCATCATGCCCCGTCCATTATATTTAATTTGTCATCTTCTATGCTTTCACGGAAAAAATATTGAATTTGATTGAGTTGGTTTGAAAAAGTAGTTATGCTTACTGAATCATGAAAAATTATGTCTGCATCCATGCAAATGCACAAGTTTG
>Ga0099826_10002165_pt1 | contig 12502 bp, 10 predicted proteins | sample Mtrugardesep15_FD_76830 | JGI IMG/M metagenome (GOLD analysis project Ga0099826, IMG submission 76830) | Root nodule microbial communities of legume samples collected from California, USA - M. trunc garden sep15 | ecosystem: Host-associated > Plants > Roots > Nodule | place: USA: California...
CACCGAACACCGAGAGCAAGGGGGCTTCTTCGCCACCGCCGGAGAGCGCCAGGGTGTAGTCCCGGGTCACGGCCGACGGGTTGTCGGATTCGTCGTTGCACAGCGGACGCACGCCGGAATAGCTGTGCAGGATGTCGTCGCGGCTGAGCTGTTTCTTGAAGTGGGCGTTGACCACTTTCAGCAGGTAATCGGTTTCGCCTTCAGTGATGGCCACGTTGGCCGGATCGCCGGTGTATTCGCGATCGGTGGTGCCGATCAGGGTGAACTGGTTCAGGTACGGAATGGTGAACACGATGCGTTGGTCTTCGTTTTGAAGAATGTGCGCATGTTCGCCTTCATAGAGTTTCGGCACGATCAGGTGGCTGCCCTGGATCAGGCGGATGCCGTAGGGCGATTCCATCTTCAGGTCATCGCGAATGAACTTGGCCACCCACGGGCCAGCGGCATTCACCAGTGCCTTGGCGCGAATCGAAAACAGGCTGCCGTCGGCACGTTCCAGGTGCAGGTGCCACAGGCCTTTGCTGCGACGGGCGTTCACGCAACGGGTGCGGGTGTGGATATGGGCGCCTTTTTCCCGGGCGGCCATGGCGTTGAGCACGACCAATCGAGCGTCGTCGACCCAGCAGTCGGAGTATTTGAAGCCTTTGGTGATCTCGCTTTTCAGTGCGCTGTCGGCACCGAATTTCAAGCTCTTGGAGCCGGCGAGCTGTTCACGCTTGCCGAGGTGATCGTAGAGGAACAGGCCGGCGCGAATCATCCACGCCGGACGCAAGTGCGGGCGGTGGGGCAGCACGAAGCGCATTTGCTTGACGATGTGCGGCGCCTTGGCCAGCAACACCTCGCGTTCGGCCAGTGCCTCGCGCACCAGGCGGAACTCGTAATGTTCGAGGTAGCGCAGGCCGCCATGAATCAATTTACTGCTGGCCGACGACGTGTGGCTGGCCAGATCGTCCTTTTCGCAAAGGAACACCGAAAGACCGCGACCGGCAGCGTCCGCGGCAATCGCCACGCCGTTGATACCGCCGCCAATCACGGCGACATCATAAACCTCGGCGAGAGGGGGCGTAGGCAAGGTAGAAGTGGGCATCGGCTGGCCTCGGGCTTTTTTCGTAATATTTGAATTCGAACATTAATGTTCATTTGCGAAAATACTAGCCCATAAGGACAGCAACGGCCAGTCGATTTCGATTGAAAAAACTGATCAAGGGAAGCTGAAAGGAAAATTTTCGAACATAAAAATAACGCTCAAGGCGCGGCGTGCACTTGTGGCGAGGGGATTTATCCCCGCTGGCTTGCGAAGCGAGCCTAAACCTGGCGATTCGGTATCTCAGGCAAACTGAATGACTGAAGTGGGCTGCTGCGCAGCCCAACGGGGATAAATCCCCTCGCCACAGGGTATTGGGGGAGGGGTTAAACCACTTCCAGTCGAATCTTGTGCTGGCTCAGCAGTTGCACCAGGGCTGGCACCGGTTGCTGGTCGGTCACCAGGCAGTCGATGAGGCTGATCGGGCCCAGGCGAACCATGGCATTGCGCCCAAACTTGCTGGAGTCGGCCGCCAGCAGCACTTGCCGGGCGTTGGCGATGATCGCCTGGGACACCCGCACTTCCTGGTAATCGAAATCCAGCAGGCTGCCATCCTCATCGATGCCGCTGATGCCCACCAAGGCGAAATCGACCTTGAACTGGTTGATGAAATCGACGCTGGCCTGGCCCACTACGCCACCGTCTCGTCGCACGTTGCCGCCGGCGACCAGGACTTCGAAATCGTCCTTGGCACTGAGGATCGATGCCACGTGCAGGTTGTTGGTGATGACCTTCAAGTGGTTGTGATTGAGCAGGGCCCGGGCGATGGATTCGGTGGTGGTGCCGATGTTGATGAACAGCGAGGCGTGATCGGGGATCTGGGCGGCAATGGCTTCGGCGATGCGCTGCTTCTCGTCGCGCATCTGGTCGGCGCGCATGGCGTAGGCAGTGTTTTCCACGCTGGAATCGTAGGCGGCGCCGCCGTGGTAGCGGCGCAACAGGTTGGCTTCCGCCAGTTGATTGATGTCTCGGCGGATGGTTTGCGGGGTTACAACGAACAACTGCGCCATTTCCTCGATGCTGACGTAGCCGCGTTCGCGGACCAGTTCGAGGATTTGCTGCTGACGGGGAGGCAGATTCATGGGCGTCCTTTGGGCTGCCGAAATATGCCCATGATGCCGCAGGAATCTGCTCCCGACCAGTTCAGACCCAGGTGTTGCTCAGGGTCGGCTTATTCGGCGTCTTCGTGGGGTTCCCAGTCGCGGGTGCGGCTGACCGCTTTCTGCCAGCCGGCGTAGAGCTTTTCCTTCGCCGGTTCGTCCAGTTGCGGTTCGAATTCGCGCTCGATCACTGCCTTGCCGCGCAGCTCTTCCAGGCTGCCCCAGAAACCGCACGCCAGGCCGGCCAGGTAGGCCGCGCCCAAAGCGGTGGTTTCGCGCATTTTCGGACGCTCGACCCGTGTGCCCAGGATGTCGGCCTGGAACTGCATCAGGAAGTTGTTCGCCACCGCGCCGCCGTCGACACGTAGGGCCTTGAGACGCTCACCGGAGTCCTGTTGCATGGCATCGAGCACGTCGCGCGTCTGGTAGGCGATGGACTCCAGCGCCGCACGGATGATGTGATCGACCCGCACGCCCCGGGTCAGGCCAAACAACGCGCCCCGGGCATAGGGGTCCCAGTACGGCGCGCCCAGGCCGGTGAAGGCCGGCACCAGGTACACACCGTTGCTGTCCTTGACCTTGTTGGCAAAGTATTCGGTGTCCAGGGCGTCGTTGATGATTTTCAGCTCATCGCGCAACCACTGCACCGTGGAGCCGCCATTGAACACCGCGCCTTCGAGGGCGTAGGCGACCTCGCCGCGTGGGCCGCAACCGATGGTGGTAAGCATGCCGTGATTGGACTTGACCGCCTTGTTCCCGGTGTTCATCAGCAAGAAGCAGCCGGTGCCGTAGGTGTTTTTCGCCTGGCCCGGCTCCACGCACATCTGGCCGAAGAGGGCGGCCTGCTGGTCGCCGGCGATACCGCCGATGGCGATGCCACTCTTGGTGCGGCCGTAGATCTCTGAGGACGACTTCACTTCCGGGAGCATTTCCCGGGGGATGTCGAGGATCTCGAGCATCTTCGCATCCCACTCCAGCGTATGGATGTTGAAGAGCATGGTGCGCGAGGCGTTGGTGTAGTCGGTGACGTGGACCTTGCCGCCGGTGAATTTCCAGATGAGCCAGCTGTCGACGGTGCCGAACAGCAACTCGCCGTTGCGGGCACGCTCGCGGCTGCCTTCGACGTTGTCCAGGATCCACTTGAGTTTGGTGCCGGAGAAGTACGGGTCGGTCACCAGGCCGGTGGTGTCGCTGATGTATTGCTCGTGGCCGTCGCGCTTGAGCTGCTGGCAGATTTCAGTGCTGCGACGGCATTGCCAGACGACGGCGTTGTAGATCGGCCGGCCGGTGGTCTTGTCCCAGACCACTGTCGTCTCGCGCTGGTTGGTGATGCCGATGGCAGCTACCTGGTCATGGTGCAGGCCGGCCTGGGCCAGGGCTTCGACCATCACGCCGCTCTGGGTGGCGAAGATTTCCATCGGGTCGTGTTCGACCCAGCCGGCCTGGGGGTAGTGCTGGGCGAATTCGCGCTGGGCGATGCAGACCACGTTGGCGTCACGGTCGAAAATGATCGCGCGCGAGCTGGTCGTACCCTGGTCGAGGGCAATGATGTAGTTCTTGTTCTGGAGGTCGGTCATGTCGATTGCCTTGGGACGAAAATAAGGGCTGAGGCCATGGCGCACGCTCGAACGGGCAGGAGCGTGCGCCGACTGTTTTCAGGATGTTCTGGGCTTGCCGTCAATGGCCGGTTCTGCATCCTTTATAGCTGTCGTGGTGCTGGGCAGATGGCGGGCAATCAGCCCGCGATAGGCCGCAGCACCCAGGCATGCACCCAGCAGCGGTGCAAAAATCGGAACCAGGAAGTATGGGATGTCGCGCCCACCGGTGAGGGAAATTTCACCCCAGCCTGTGACGAAAGTCATCAGTTTAGGGCCGAAGTCCCGAGCCGGGTTCATCGCGAAGCCGGTCAACGGCCCCATCGAACTGCCGATCACCGCAATCAACAGGCCGATCAACAACGGCGCCAGCGGGCCGCGGGGCAAGCCATTGTTATCATCGGTGAGGGACATGATCACCCCCATCAGGATGGCGGTGATGATCATTTCCACCACGAAGGCCTGGCCAGTGGAGAGGGCTGGATGTGGATAAGTGGAGAATACCGACGCCAGCTCGAGGCTCGCCTCGGTGCCACGGATCATGTGTCGCGACTGTTCGAAATCGAAGAACAGGTTGCTGTACAGCGTGTACACCAGCAACGCGCCGCAGAAGGCGCCGGCGACCTGGCAGATGATATAGAAGGGCAGCTTGCGCTTTTCGAAGTCAGTGAAGAGGCACAGGGCGACGCTGACGGCAGGGTTCAGGTGCGCGCCGGAGATGCCTGCACTGAGGTAGATCGCCATGCTGACGCCGACGCCCCAGATGATGCTGATTTCCCACAAGCCGAAACTCGCACCCGCGACCTTGAGCGCTGCAACGCAACCGGTCCCGAAGAAGATCAATAGCGCTGTCCCCAGGAATTCGGCCAGGCATTGGCTGGAAAGGGACGGCTGTTGTGAAGCAATGGTCATTCGAACCTCGGTTTTTGTTTTTTTCCGGGCGCGTTCGAGCAAGCTCTACAGCGCGATTTCCGCCGAGGCAGGATGCAGTCCTTGGCCTCGGGTTGTTGCTTGAGACATGCGTTATGGCTTTCAGTTTCGAAAAAATATAGACAAGAAACGCTGGTGTCAAAGGTCGAAAGTGAACCGTCGGTCACATTTCAACTATTCGTGGCGTGAATGTCTGCTTCTTTGCCAAGCCCTCATCGACAGCGACACTGCGGCCCACAGCCTTTTGGCCAGTGATGGCTTAGAATCCATCCACTCTTTTTGATTTCCCTGTCAGGAGCGGTCATGACCCCCGCGTTGGATCTGTTGAAGAAAGTGCGCGCCGAACATCGTATCCACAGTTATGAACACGACCCCAAGGCAGCGTCCTACGGCCTGGAAGCGGCGGAAAAACTTGGACTGGAGCCGGCCCAGGTGTTCAAGACATTGCTGGCCGCCAGTGAAAAAGGTGAGCTGCTGGTGGCGGTTGTGCCGGTGGCAGGCAGCCTGGACCTGAAAGGCCTGGCCCACGCGGCAGGCGTGAAGAAAGTGGAGATGGCCGACCCGGCGGCGGCACAGCGTTCGACCGGGTATTTGCTCGGCGGCATCAGCCCGCTGGGGCAGAAGAAGCGCCTGCGCACGTTCATCGATACGTCTGCTGAACAGTTCGACAGCATCTTCGTCAGTGCTGGCAGGCGCGGGCTGGAAGTGGAGCTGGCGCCTTCGGTGCTGGCAGAACACACCGGGGCGAAGTTCGCCGAGATCGGCCGCGCCTGATTTCAGGATGAGCACAGCGTCCAAGCGGAGGCTAGCCTGCTTGTCAGGGGCGCATGCGGTGTAGGGTGAAAATTCTGCTGATCTGTCACTGGATACCACCGTTGCCGCCCTTCATGCTGGCGCATCAATAAAAAGGAGAAGGGCCATGCAGCTTGCGTTTCATCAGGTCGATGCGTTCAGTGATCGCCCGTTTGGCGGCAACCCGGCGATGGTCTATCGGCTCGACGCCTGGCTCGCCGATGATTTGATGCAAAAGATCGCCGCCGAGCACAACCTGGCGGAAACCGCGTTTGTGGTGCGTGAAGGCCAGCAGTGGCATATCCGCTGGTTCACGCCCACCACGGAAGTCCCACTGTGCGGGCACGCGACGCTGGCCAGTGCCCATGTGCTGTTCGAGGTCTACCACGAAACCGCAGAGCGCCTGGAGTTCACTTGCCGGTCCGGTCCATTGAGTGTCACCCGCGACCAGGGCCGCTTATGGCTGGATTTCCCGGTCATCGTGCCTACCGAGCTGGGAGTGTCCCTGGCGGTCCAGAGCGCGCTGAACGTCGAAGCGGTGGACGTGCTGAGCTCCAATGAGCTGTTCGTGGTGCTGGAGTCGGAGCAGGCGGTGCTCGATTGCAAGCCGGACATGGCCGCTCTGGCAAAACTGCCTTGGCCGGGTGCGATCGTGACCGCGCCGGGCAGCAAGCATGATTTCGTCTCGCGCTATTTCGCCCCGGCGATCGGCATCAACGAAGACCCGGTGACCGGTTCGACCCATTGCAGTCTGATTCCCTACTGGTCCAAGCGCCTGGGCAAGCGGGGGCTGACGGCCTACCAGTGTTCGGCCCGGGGCGGGGCCCTGTTCTGCCGGCTGGAAGGGGAGCGGGTGCGGATTGGCGGCGATGCGAGGTTGGTGGCCAGCGGGACCCTTTCACTGGGCTGATCAGTGCGAAAGCGCTTGCGTGGCGAGGGAGCAAGCTCGCGCTCGAGTGCGCAGTGCTCGCATGTTTTTTGGGGCCACTACGCGCCCCAGCGGGAGCAAGCTCCCTCGCCACAAAGCCATCCAAACAATCGATGATCAGTGGGTTGCGCTGTACCGCCGCACGCCGCTTTCCACCGCAGGCAGATGCGCTGCCGTGCTGCCCGAGGCCTGGAACAGCACCAGGTGCTCTGCCGCCACGCGGATACCGACACGGGCGCCGACCTGGTGGTCGGCATGGCTCGGGAAGATCGACTCCAGTTGGGCGCCCGTCGGTAATTGCAGGCGATACAAGGTCGATGCGCCCAGGAATGTCTTGTCGACGATCTGGGCGGTGAGCGGGCTGTCCGGGGCGTAGACGATGTCGTCCGGTCGCAGCAATGCGTCCACCGCGGCGCCAATCGGCCAGGTGTAGGCCCGGTTACCGCGCAGGATGCCCAGCTCGGTCTGCACCGACTCGGGGCTTTCGAGGCGGCCACGGATGAAATAACCCTGTCCGATGAAGCTGGCCACGAAGGGCGTCAGGGGTTCGTGATAGAGGTTGTAGGGCGTGTCCCACTGTTCCAGTCGACCTTCCTTGAACACCCCGACATGGTCGCTCACGGCAAACGCTTCTTCCTGATCGTGGGTGACCAGGATCGCGCTGGTGCCGCGGGCCTTGAGGATGGCCCGGACCTCATGGCTGAGTTTGCGTCGCAACTCGCCGTCGAGGTTGGAGAACGGTTCGTCGAGCAACAGCAACTGCGGTTCCGGCGCCAACGCGCGGGCCAGGGCGACGCGCTGTTGCTGGCCGCCGGAGAGCTCATGGGGAAAACGCCCGCCAAGGTTCTTCAGGTTCACCAGCTCCAGCAGTTCCTCCACTACCCGCGCCTTGTTCGGATGCTTGCGAATGCCAAAGGCAATGTTCTCGCTCACACTCAGGTGGGGGAACAACGCATAGTCCTGGAACACCATGCCGATGCGGCGTTTTTCCGGGGCAAGGGTGAAACCGGCGCGGGAGAGGGTTTGCCCGGCCAGTTGGATCTCGCCTTCGTGCACCGGCTCGAAACCGGCAATGGCCCGCAACGTGGTGGTCTTGCCGCAGCCAGACGAACCGAGCAGGCAACCGATGTCACCGGCATTGAGGTGCAGGTTGAGGTTCTGCACAACCCGTTGGTCCTGGTAACCACACGCCAGGTTGTGCAGATTCAGCAGCAGGGGCTGGCTCATGCGTGGCGGTACGCCGGCTCGACCAGGAACTCAAGCAGGGCCTTCTGTGCATGAAGGCGATTCTCTGCCTGGTCCCAGGCCACCGAGCGCGGGTCGTCCAGCAGGTCGACGCTGATTTCTTCGCCACGGTGGGCCGGCAGGCAATGCATGAACAGCACGTCGGCATCCGCCAGGTCGAGCAGGGCGCGGTTGACTTGCAGCGGCGCGAACAGCTCCAGGCGCTTGGCGGTTTCTTCTTCCTGGCCCATGGAGGTCCAGACGTCGGTGCTCACCAGGTGCGCGCCGGCCACGGCCAGTTTCGGATCGCGGACAATTGTCACCCGGTCCCCGGCCTTGGCGACCAGCCTGGCGTCGGGATCGTAGCCTTCGGGGCAGGCAATGCGCAGTTGGAAGTCGAATTGCAGCGCCGCTTCTATATAGCTGTTGCACATGTTGTTGCCATCGCCGATCCAGGCCACGGTCTTGCCCTGGATCGAGCCACGGTGCTCGAGGAAGGTCTGCATGTCGGCCAGCAGCTGGCATGGGTGCGACTCGTCGGACAGCGCGTTGATCACCGGCACACGCGAATTGGCGGCGAATTCGGTCAGGGTGCTGTGGGCAAAGGTGCGGATCATCACCGCATCCAGCATGCTCGACATGACGATGGCGCAATCGCTGATGGGTTCGCCACGGCCCAGTTGAGTGTCACGCGGCGACAGGAAGATCGCCTGGCCGCCGAGTTGGATCATGCCAGCTTCGAAAGAGATGCGGGTGCGGGTCGATGATTTCTCGAAGATCATCCCCAGCACGCGGTTTTTCAAGGGCTCGAACAGTACGCCGCGGTTACGCAGGTCCTTGAGCTCCACGCCTCGACGGATCACGCCGAGCAACTCGTCGGGCGTGAAATCCATCAGGGAGAGAAAGTGCCTTGCGCTCATGATTGACTACCTTTTTGTTACTGACCGCAGATGCTCAAAGCCTTGTTTAGGGAAAAACGGGCGAGACCTGCGGCAAAAGCCGCACGGGGCGACGAAAATAGGGGAAGGCGCGATATTGACATTAAATGTCGCGTCTTACCAATAGGGCTACGGTTTTTGGGGATTCAGCGAGGCCATCGCCGGGGTTGCGATGGCGGGTTGGGGGCCGTTTTCCTGACAGCAGCGCCTCTTTGTACACTGCCGTCGCGTCGCTTGGCAATCAAGCGGGACGGGGCTTGGGCGACCCGGAAGAGCGTTTCGCCGCCCCGGGCAGGCGCCCACCCGCCCACCGGTGGCTGTGAAACATTTCCTAATGCAAGGGCCTGGGTTATAAATGAACCCCGCGTGACACAGGAGCCCCGAAATGGATTCGAAAGAGCAGCAACTGATGGAATTGCTAGGGCTGACGGCACGCACGCTGACGCACCTGACCGCTTCGGTGACGTCCATGTCATTCGAGTTGCTGCGCAGCGAGGATGAGGTAACCAAGGCGGCGGCCCGTCGAATGATCGATCGCATGGCCACCATCAGCGGCGGCATCGATGAACACTGGCGGCTGATTGGCGAGTTGACCGGCGACCCGATCACTCAGGAACTGGTGGAAACCGTCGAGGAGATCCAGTTGCTGGCACCGCCGCCCGACCGGTCTTGACGGCACTTCATCGGCGGGCCTGATGCCCGCCAATTCACAGGACGAACGTCGCTGGCGCCGCCGGGGATCACGCGCCATAGTTTTGTTCCCGCGGCCGACAGTGCCCGCTACGAATAAAACAGAGGCTGGCCATGACCAAGACTCTTCACCACCGTGCGTGCCATCTGTGCGAAGCCATTTGTGGCTTGACCCTCGAAACCACCGAAACCGAAGGCCAGGGCCTGGCGATCACCTCGATCAAGGGGGATGCGCTGGACAGCTTCAGCCGGGGTCATATCTGCCCCAAGGCGGTGGCCCTGCAGGATATCCAGAATGATCCGGACCGCTTGCGCCAGCCCATGCAGCGGGTCGGCAACCAATGGCAGCCCATTGCCTGGGACGCGGCCTTCGCCCTGGTCGCCGAGCGCCTGGCGGACATCCAGGCACGTCATGGCCAGAACGCGGTGGCGGTCTACCAGGGCAACCCCAGCGTGCACAATTACGGGCTGATGACCCACAGCAACTATTTCCTCGGCCTGTTGAAGACCCGCAGCCGTTTCTCGGCGACGTCGGTAGACCAGTTGCCCCATCACTTGACCAGCCACCTGATGTACGGCCATGGCTTGCTGATCCCGATCCCGGACATCGACCACACCGACTTCATGCTGATCCTGGGCGGCAACCCGCTGGCGTCCAACGGCAGCATCATGACCGTGCCGGACGTGGAAAAACGCCTCAAGGCCATCCAGGCCCGTGGCGGCAAGGTGGTGGTGGTCGATCCACGCCGCAGCGAGACAGCGGCCATTGCCGACCAGCATGTCTTCGTACGCCCCGGTGGCGACGCTGCGTTGTTGCTGGGCTTGCTCAATACCTTGTTCGATGAAGGCCTGACCCGCGACAGCCATCTGCCGGTAGACGACCTTCATCGGGTGCGTGAAGCCGTCGAGCGGTTCACGGCGCAAGCGATGAGCCCGCTCTGCGCGGTGCCGGCGGCGCAGATCCGGCAGTTGGCCCGGGACTTCGCCGCCGCGCCATCAGCGGTCTGCTACGGGCGGATGGGCGTTTCGACCCAGGCCTTCGGTACGCTGTGCCAGTGGCTGATCCAGGTGATCAACCTGGTCACCGGCAACCTTGACCGCGTGGGCGGGGCCTTGTGCACCGAGCCTGCGGTGGATCTGGTGGCGACCACGTCGGGCGGGCATTTCAATCGCTGGCAGAGCCGGGTGTCCGGGCGCCCCGAGTACGCCGGGGAGTTGCCGGTGTCGGCCCTGGCCGAAGAGATGCTCACCGAAGGAGAGGGCCAGGTGCGTGCGCTGGTCACCGTGGCCGGCAACCCGGTGCTGTCCACGCCGAACGGGCGTCAATTGGAGCAGGCGCTCGACGGCCTGGAGTTCATGGTCAGCGTCGACTTGTACATCAACGAAACCACGCGGTACGCCGACCTGATCCTGCCCTCGACGTCGGCGCTGGAAAACGACCATTACGACACCACGTTCAATGTGTTCGCGGTGCGCAACGTGACCCGTTTCAACCGGGCGATCCTGCCCAAGCCCGAAGGCGCGTTGCACGATTGGGAAATTTTCGTCGGCCTGGCCAAGGCCTTCGCCGCCAGGACTGGTAAGGAACTCAAGCCCACCCTGCCGCCGGCGCAAATGATCGATTTCGGCTTGCGGGCGGGGGCGTATGGCGATGCGTCGCCACACAAGTTGTCCCTGGCAACGCTGTTCGATCACCCCCATGGCATCGACCTGGGTGCGCTCAAGCCCAACCTGGCGGGACGGCTGAAGACCGAAAACCAGCGCGTGCAGGCCGCGCCGGCCGTGATCCTGGCCGATATCGAGCGTTTTGCCGCCGTGCAGGCGCCCGCACCGGATGAGTTGCTGATGATTGGCCGTCGTCATGTGCGCAGCAATAATTCGTGGATGCACAACTTCCATCGGCTGGTGAAAGGCAAGCCACGTCATCAATTGCTGATGCACCCGGATGACCTGGCCAGCCGCAGCCTGGTCGATGGCCAGCGGGTGAAAGTCAGCTCCCGGGTGGGCACCATCGAAGTGGAAGTCCAGGGCAGCGCGGACATGATGAAAGGCGTGGTCAGCCTGCCACACGGTTGGGGTCATGCCCGGCCAGGCGTGCAGATGAGCATCGCCAGCGGCCAGCCGGGCTCCAGTGCCAACGACCTGACGGATGAGTGCCAGTTGGATGAGTTGTCCGGCAACGCGGCACTCAATGGCGTACCGGTGAAGGTCGCGGCTGCGTGAATTTGTCCCTGGGACAGCGTGCTCGGCTTTCCGTTACAATGCGTCACCGTGTCGACGACTTAAGTCGCAGAAGTTCAAGCCGAGGTGCTCCATGGATATCATCGAAACGATCAAAGACCAGATTGCCAACAACACCGTCCTGCTCTACATGAAAGGCGCGCCGAATGCTCCGCAATGCGGCTTCTCGGCCAAGGCTGCCCAGGCGGTGATGGCATGTGGCGAGAAGTTCGCCTACGTAGACATCCTGCAGAACCCGGAAATTCGTGCCAACCTGCCGAAGTACGCCAACTGGCCTACCTTCCCGCAACTGTGGGTGGGTGGCGAGTTGATTGGCGGCAGCGACATCATGACCGAGATGGCGGCTGACGGTTCGCTGCAGGATGTGATCAAGGCAGCTGTCCAAGCCGCTGCGGAGAAGAAGACCGAAGCCTGATTTACGATGGTCCATGTTTGCCGCACCTATTGTGGTTGGACAAGGACCATGTGGGAGCGGGCTCGCCCGCGAAGGGGCCGGTACATCCAACATCTGTGCAAGCTGACCCAGCGCTTTCGCGAGCAAGCCCGCTCCCACATTGGATTTGGCATGCCTGGAAGTCCAGGCAATAAAAAGCCCCGCCTCTCACAAGAGGGCGGGGCTTTTTAGTGGCAGGGGGGGGAAGTTACTCTTCGCCCATCTGCGATTGCAGGTAGTTCTCAAGACCCACTTTATCGATCAGGCCCAATTGGGTTTCCAGCCAGTCGATGTGCTCTTCCTCGGATTCGAGGATGTCTTCCAAAAGTTCGCGGCTACCGAAGTCGCCAACGCTTTCACAATGGGCGATGGCGGCTTTCAGGTCGGCGTGGCCGGTGCGCTCGATGCGCAGGTCGCACTCCAGCATTTCCTGGGTGTGTTCACCGATGTGCAGCTTGCCCAGGTCCTGGACGTTCGGCAGGCCTTCGAGAAACAGGATGCGCTTGATCAGCTTGTCCGCGTGCTTCATCTCGTCGATGGATTCGTG
>Ga0099826_10002166_pt1 | contig 12502 bp, 7 predicted proteins | sample Mtrugardesep15_FD_76830 | JGI IMG/M metagenome (GOLD analysis project Ga0099826, IMG submission 76830) | Root nodule microbial communities of legume samples collected from California, USA - M. trunc garden sep15 | ecosystem: Host-associated > Plants > Roots > Nodule | place: USA: California...
AAATTTAAAAATTAATATCCTACTACAATAGAATCAAGAAACTGTTGCTTATTTGACTCTACCAGGACAATTTTTTTACTTTAAAAAAATTAGGCGTTGTCGTAGAGCCAAAATGTTGTAGTGCACCCTTGGGGTTGTGTGAATCTCATGTAAGAAAGTTGATTTTATTAAGTTATGAATTAGGTTTTCTTGATGCCCTTTGATTGAATCTGTTGATTTGTGATGATTGTTGCCATGAAATGAAATTGCTATGTTCTGTACATGAAATTGCTAATTAAAACAAAACGAAATATTATATTAAATTAACTAATTATTGACTCATCATGGGTCAATCCAGTATAAATATTACTCCTAATATTCTACCTATGTATAAACTTAATATCTCATACCCATGAGATGTGGTCATCAATCTACATACATAATATTCTTTACACTTTATTATTATCCCTTTTATATTAAAGTTTGACTACAAATGCATTTTAGAATAGCATTCTTTATATTAATGTAATCTCATGATTAAGTCACTTAATATTCAATTAGACAAACCATCTATTTTAGGGACTTTATTAAACATACAACAATTATAACAAAGAAACCATTTGATTTATAGTCCGGGATTCAACCACTAGGCCATGTGTTTCGATCTGATATGCTTGCCGCGTTATTTATATATGTTAATAATTTACATGCATTCTATAAATAAATAAAAATATATTTTGGGCCATAAATTTTGGAGGCCAGCTCTGTAGAGCTGTTTGCACTCCTCAATAGTCTATAACAAATAAAACACTGTAATTTTCCATATAGATTATTTTGGCAAAACCCTGCGTGGTGTGCAGTGCAAGAATTGATCACAGTCTAAAAAAAAACATGATCTTTCTGTTCAAATCATCACAAAATATCCACAAAATCTTTCTCATCCATTTTCGTTGCTATAAAATCTCTGCAATTTCGGAACTCATAACTCCTCTCTATATATGGCGTTGCATTCCTTTTCCTGCTACAGTGTTTACGCGTTTCTATCTTTTTCTTTTTCCGGAGAAGAACCAAACTAGGGCTTCTTTTTCACGACAGAAAAATATAAATTCTAGTTTTTACGACCAGAAAGAAAAATTCTGAATATTGGTTATGATGGATATTGTTGTTGGTGGAAAATTCAAGCTTGGGAGGAAACTTGGTATTGGGGCATTTGGGGAGCTTTATTTGGGTATGCACTTTATATATCAATTTTTTAAACTTTTTTTAATCGTTGTTTGTTTTCTTTGAATAATTTGGACTTGTTTGTTTCAGGTGTTGATGTAAAAACTCAAGAGGAAGTGGCTCTTAAACTGGTGAGTGAAGTTGTTATGGACTCGTCACTCCAATTAAGTAGCGATGGTGATGGGTAGGGTTTTGATAGGATACTATAGTACCTGTCTGTCCCCTTGCACGTAGTTGGACAAAATATTTGTATCCAAACCCACACGGTTGCAATTTCATAACATATGTACTCGTACCAACTAGTTACCTAAATATTAGTACCATGGTTTTAAATTGTGGTCAGCATCTGCAATTACGTCTACAATATATTGCTGATGCGAGTTCAGGCATGTTTGTTCAAAACATCTTACCAAAAATTAAAATTTTGAAACCATATATTCCAATAAGTTTTAGATATAATGAAAAGATATTTCTTTAATATTCTCTCAAGCGTGTATTTCAAGCATTTTCCAATTAGGATTTACGGAGCAATGTCAGACTCTACTATAGTGGATAAATTGTGTAGTAGCTTGCCTGTGTCACTTTATATAGTTTTTGAAAATTTAAAATTATTTCACGCTACAACAACCTCAATGCGATTCGCAGCAGTGCAATGATTGTAATTGCAACGATCACATCTGCGACTACAACTGCAATTTAAAGCCATGACTCGTACCCATACACATCATACCTATACGCATCACCTGCCCTTTCAATAAATTAACTCAACATATTTATTTGTCAGGGATTTTTATTAGTGTTACACTTGTTATGAAAATAATGTATTTTGAGCTTTAACTCTGAATTGAGTTATCACTTGTAAGTTGCGACTTTCTGAAGTATTTGTCATGTTCTGAAACAACACAAGACTTTCGCTTGTCTAGATCCTTCATGTGGAATACAATCTTTCCTCTTTTACTCTTCTTTTCATAATCACTCTTTTTTCTACATTTTCATTGGCTTCTCAGGAACATGTGAAGACAAAGCATCCTCAACTTCTGTATGAATCCAAATTGTATAGGCTTCTTCAAGGAGGAAGCAAGTTTTTTGAAGTACCTGTTCAGTTTCTTTTCATGTAGCCGACAATTTTGTTAATAAGCGGCTATAGCAGAGCAGCGCAGTGGAATTTAAACAAATTACTATTGTTTTGCGATATGATTTTTGTACAAAATATTATTATGTACCGGCTATTCATGAAGCAAACCTAATAGTTTGAGTATTTAATATGCTAATTTTTATTTGAAGCCGGCATACCTCATATAAAGTGGTATGGAGTCGAGGGTGACTACAATGTGATGGCTATTGACTTTCTTGGACCAAGTCTTGAAGACTTATTTAATTATTGCAATAGAAAATTCTCCTTAAAAACAGTATTGATACTTGCTGATCAATTAGTAAGTATAACTTTAATATTTAATTTTAAGAAAACCATATTTCTAGCATGAAGCAAAAGTTTTTTACGGATTTACCTTCAATGTTTACTATCTTACCTAGATAAACAGAGTAGCATATATGCACTATCGTGGATTTCTGCATCGTGATGTAAAGCCCGAGAACTTTCTAATGGGTTCAGGCAGCAAGATAAATCAGGTATCTAATGTATCACTTTTTTGCATTTAATGTAATTTAGGCACGTATCTGCTAAGGAGATTAACCATGACTTACATCTATCACTGGCATTTTTCAAGTTCATAGAATCTGTTGTATGATTATATTGAGAAAAAAATTTAGTTTCATTTATTATTTCCTATTTCAAATACAAGAATGAAAAATGTCACTTTGTCAAATGGAAGTAGAAAATACAAACGGAAACTGTATAGGCCTTATGTTAAATTTTATGATTTCCTTTTAATTATTACAGGTGTACATTATTGACTATGGCCTTGCAAAAAAGTACTGTGATCTTAAAACACAAAGGCATATACCTTACAGGTACCTAATATATAATTTTGTTTGGGATGTCAAACTTGTTTTCCTTTCGAGTATTTTGTCTTTATCTCATCTTTCTACAGTTACATTTAAGTTTGTGTTTTTCTGCGTTTCCTTTTTATTTTGTTCCCTTTACGTTTTGTTTCAACTTTAAAGCTAGTTTTTCATTTTCTTCATTTTCTTTAAATTAAAACCATAATTATTTTCATACACATTCTTCCACTGATGTTGCATGAATGGCTGCACTGTTTTACCCTCAACAGGGAAAACAAGAATCTCATTGGAACTGCTCAATATGCAAGTTTTAACACTAACCTTGGAATTGGTAAGTTGTGCAATTTATTTAACATACTCATGAAGAAGCTCTCTCTCTTTTTTATTTATTAAATTTCTTATTTATATGAATTGGATGTACATTTACATCTCTTGTTTTGATTATCTTTCAGAACAAAGCAGAAGAGATGATCTAGAATCGCTTGGTTATGTACTAATGTACTTTTTGAGAGGAAGGTTGGTTGGATGCGGGATTCTTGCTTCTTTCGTTGTCCTCATCATTATACATTCTAACTTGTTATAGCAATTTTGCTTTAGTCTTCCATGGCATGGGCATGGCATGAAAGCTGTCACCAAAGAGAAGAAATATGAATGGATTAGGGAGAAAAAGAAGCTAACTCCAATAGAGGTACCAATAATTAGTTTCAAGAAGCTCTTTCAGTATGATTGTTGTTTGTTTACCCTTACTTTTCTACATCATGCTTAAATATGTCCGTTTAATCCTCATAATCTTAACTCGAATTAAATATGTCTGTTCAATTTCTTAAACAGGTCTTGTGCAAGTCACATCCAACAGAATTCACATCATATTTCCAATATTGTCGATCATTACGGTTTGAAGATAAACCCGATTATCAATATCTTAAGAAACTCTTTCGGGACCTATTCATTAGAGAAGGTTTTGTTCTTGTAGATATATAAGCTTTATTGTTCCTCATTAGAATATTTATTAGAAGCGGTCGTCTTCTTATTAGAAATGGCGCTTTTGCAGGTTATCAGTTTGACTTTGCATTTGATTGGACTACATTGAAAGATCCACAAATTCGTTCCGGTTCTGGAGAAAGTGTGAGTACTTCTTATAGTAGTTTTCATTTTCATCTATAAGTAATGTTTCTTGTTCTCGCTGATTTAATTTTACGTTGCATTTTCAGCAGCCAAATGTGAAACCAGTCTTAAACTCAGGACCATCTGAAGAGAGATTAGAACAGCCTTCAGGTTTATAACTATCGCAAGTTTTGGAATCTTTTTAATTTCTGAAGCATTTCACTCCTATGCTGATAATTTGATAAATAGTTTAACTTTTCTTCATGTCTGCTATTTATTATCCACTTGTTTAAATAACATGGATGTGTATATGATGCGCTGCAAAGTTGGTGTTATTTTAATTCTAGGAGAGGTATTTGAAACGACTTTCATCATAGGCTAACTCTGATCTTAATAAATTTGATTTTAGTCGGAGAAGAGATTCGAGATAGATTAATTATCAGGTGAGATAGGGGCATTTTCAGGAAGGAATCACACTAAGGATGGACTTCAGCATAGGTCTTCGGCAGATCCGTCATATGCTCCTTCAGATATTCTTCCATGATTATCTAAGCTTGTTTATACAATATTTCTACAATTTGTAATAAATACACATTCTCTACAATTTTTCTGTTGGAGAAAAGAAAAAACTGAAAATTTTAATATGCTTTGCAAGTTGTTGCACCATTCAATTGCATCATTGGGACCCCTCTGTTAATTAGCAGGTAGCTCCTAATTTATGTGTAACAGTGCACAAGTGGAAAACATTGTCTGGAGCCTTTCTTAGGTTTAAAGTTTTTGCAGCCAGTTTTGAAGTAGTTGTACTCTTTAAAATGATAATTATGTCATTGATATTTAAAATTACTTTATAACTTCTGTATTAATGTTTAGAACAAGGGGTGTTTCAACTTTTGATATACATACATTCCATGTATTCCATTCATATTCTGCTCAGTACCACCTGTAAAAAACATGCATCTATGTGTTGGCTCTTGATTGTCTCTGTAAGCATACCCAAGGATTAAGGTAGAAATTTTTAAAAATCATATTTAGCTCATAATTTCAAGTTCCACCTCCAAGTTTTGAAAAAGGTCCAAATTGACAAAATCATATTTACCTCCTTATCAAATTTTTAAATCTTGCATAAAAGTGCTTGTATTCAGTTTCTGTAAGATTTAGAAACTCAATTTATAGGAAATTCATAAACTAAGTTTAATTAAGACCATCAACATTACTGGAAAAGTTAATGTGACAGAGAGCGGAAAGTGAGAAAAGTTTATTGTACAACAACATTACTTCATTCTAGGCTTCGATGTGTATTTATACTACATGTTAATGGGCATACATAAACACAATAAATCCAAAGGATATCTCAACTAAATCTAATTGCTAGATGCTTGCGCTATAAGTAACTAACCATTGTTCCTATGTCTATCATTTGAATAACAACTCAATACTCCTCCTACTCTAGACTAAATACATCGTGCGACTTCCTCATATCTTTGAACTTATCAATCTTCAATGGTTTTGTTAGTACATTTGCTACTCGACCATCTGTCTTGAAGTAAGAGTGATTTTTCCCTTGTTTACTTGAGCATGAAGAAAGTGGAATTTGGTCTATATATGCGTGCTCCTCCCATGACCATATATATTCTCTTCACTGCTTGCATATGTGACATTTTTTGGTTTTGCATGAATTCTCTCAACACTCATACACTATGACATATATCTGGTCTTGAATTGCATGCCTGTGAGACTTCCAACTTGTAAAGTGTATTGTTTACCTCTTTTCCATCACCGTCATCGTTGATCAAATTTGAGCCAATCTCCATTGGTGTTCTTGCAGGATTGTAGTTCAACATATTGAACCTTTATAGTATGTTAGTGATGTACTTCCTATTGTGAATTACCATACCTATACTGGTATTAGTGAATTCTAGACCATGGCATTATTTCAATCCTCCTAAGTCTGTCATGCCAAACTCAGAGCCTAGCTACCTTTCAAGTCTTTCAACTTCATCTACATTTTTCCAGTTATCAATAGATCATCAAAATATAAATAATTTATCTGATATGAAAGTGAGAAGGCAAAATTATTTAAGGTTTTGATTATTTATTTTTTAAAGCAGTTAGTCATGCTCATTGACCAATATTATTTTATATTAATAGCTCTCCAAAAGCTTAATAAATTATTATAAAATTAATTCATGAGCATTTGCATTATATATGCTCCATCACTTTCTACGGCATTTATAAGAAAACTCATGAATGATTGTTTGGCTAGAGTTTTATACAAACTTGTACACAGTTCAAACTTATTATTTTTATATATGATACTGAATTTTACAAATATTAGTCATTTATAATTTATTTCTCGTACATCGCATGGGTCCAAGTACTATTTCTTGGTAAAATTTGTATATTTATTCCCTTCCATCAAAATAGAGTGGTGTAACAAAAGATCTCTTATTTATGTGAAAAATATTTGATTTTATTGGAATGATCTAGTTGACGATAAACAAAGACATGTCATATTGCTGTTGAACAAAACAATCCCTAATTACTGTTTGTTTGCATACACTTATTACTCACGTATCCCTCTACCCATAGTATAAAATTTGTGTAACACGAAGAAGAGAAGAGCTTCATTAAAAGGAAATTAATGACAATTACATAGGAAACATTTTTTGCTACAAACATAGGAAACATTTGTTAAGCCTTATATACTAATTAAAGAGTTTTATAAGCCCTTCTATCTTCTAAGGAATCAAGTGGGTTGAAAACCTTCACCAACGAATGACATAGCGCGCACGTACTTCATAAAAGGAATATTTTGAATTTCTTCTGTTTCTATTGTTGGTAAATATTTTGGTAATTGTGAACCAAAATATTCTTCGTCCGTCCAATCTGAATATTGATTTAGGCCAATTGTGTAGTCCTCTTTACCTATAAAAGAACAAGAAAATACAGAGAAAAAAAATTAAAATACAACTCATCTATTTTGATTAGGTCAGAAAGTATAATATAAAAAGTATAATATATTACCAGCTTTGTTAAACTTCTTTACGTATTTCAACTCCTCCTTGAATATTTCTCTGCGTTTGTTCATCTCGGTGGTGTTTGAATATGTTCGACCATATTCAAGGATCCATTGTTGAAAAGCTTTATTAACAGATGAGGATGATTTTTTTGGGAGTTTTCGAGACATGGCTGCAGGGACTGCACATGCCAACAAGAGGAGGATGAAAACTGTAACAAGCTTCATTACGATGAGTAGTAGGGTAACAATCGCTTCTATAGAACTTTGTGAATAGTAGAGGATGTTAATTTTGTGAATATGGATGGGATAAGGGTTATTTATAATGTCAATATGAATTTTTTTGGGCTTATGTAACGGCAAATTCTCAAACAGAATAAGATTGTGCAACCATGAATGACGCAACTACATGTTAGATTAGAGAGAAAAATTAATAATTGCCAAAAGAGATAAAGCTAAATTTGTAACAAAAAATATCTCATTTGTATATTAGAATCCAAACAAATTTGTTGGGGTTATGGAAAAAAGATAAGAATATATATTATATTTTTTTAAAGAAGAATTTATATTATATCTATTTTCTAATTATGAGATTTAACGTCTATCAAAAATACATTCTTATCTTTTTTTAATTTTTTTACACGTTATCAAAATTATATCTTTTTGTGTCTTTTGCTTCAACTTCCCTCTATAATTTCTCTCATAAAAACAAATTGAAACAAACTCAGTCGATAAAACACACGAACTTAATCTTTTTTTAAAGAACAAACAAACTTAATCTTAATTTCAATCAAACAAATTTTTCTATAATTCAACTTCTAAATATATAAAGAGTTAAAAAAAATTACAATCTTCTATTCTTTAATTCTCTAATAATGAAACATGTTTAAAAAAAAAAACAAAATCTCTAATCATGAAACTTTGTACAAAAAAAATTATGAAACTTAATGTCTACCAAAAATACAATCTTCCAATTTCTTAATCTTTTGACACTTCATCAAAATTATATCATTTTGTGTTTTTTCCTCCAACTTTCCCCTAACTTTTTCTTTTAAATTCAAATTAAAACAAATTCACTCGATAAAACACACTAGCTTAATCTTTTTTTTAAAGAACAAATAAACTTAATCTTAATCCCAATCAAAATAATTTTTCCTACAATTCAACTTTTAAATATCTAAAAAGTTAAAAAAAATTACAAAATATTTATTACAAGGCATATACCTACTTTTTAAAAAAATTACACATTTTCATGATTGTTTCTTTTCAAAAATAATTTGCCTTTGTTTTTTCTTTATCTATTTTTTAGTCAAAAGAAAAATTATATTAAATAAAAAGAAATAGATAAAGAGTCATATTAGACCTGACTCAGATACAACAAAAAATGGGGATAAAACATAATAAATCAGACCAAGTGGATCAACCCAAATATATCCTAACAAAAATCCACTAATACGCAAGCAAATTGGTAAACGGGAGGGAAACCAGGTTTAAAAAAAATTATAAAGTGAACCTCTGCAAAAAATAATTAATGGATCGACTGTTAGCAAGATATCAAAATCTAAGTGCCAACAACTCTCTAAACAAATCAGCAAGCGTAAAAGCCCTTTCGAACTTGAAGAACCAGAGTGTAGACAAACAAGACACATTGAAACCTATAGATCTCAACATATTTAGAAACAACGGGGAATCAAAGAAGTCAGGCCACAATGTCATATTATTAAATATTATTTTTTATTGTTGTAGATTATTAATTATTATATCTTTTAGAAAGATGACTATAAAAAACACTGAAAACATGATAAATGAGTCACTAAATAATATTCTTGTACCATTCATACGCGAGACCCATACCGACATCTTTATCAATAATAAAATCTTTACTATTTTAAATATTACTACATATTTTTAGTTTACCATTTCATAATATTTAGAAATAAAAACCTTATTTAACTTAATTGTGAAAAGAGAAAACATATACAAACAAACCAAGAAAAAAACCTCATTTAACTTAATTGTGAAAAGATAAAACAGATACAAATAAACGAAGATGACTGACATTGTATATTTACAAAGTTATTGAAATGGATAAAATGAAGGAAGACTGATGTGTTTGGAAAATTAGAAGGGGTGCTTGTGTTATTTAAGAAAATCTCAAGGGAAGACAAAGTAATTTTCCCTTTTATCATTAATGTCAGCTTTATCATTAATTTTTTCTTCTTATTTTCTCAATTCATATAGCATTAGAATCCGCTTTGATGCATAACTCCCACTTCGAATTAGCTTGTGCGGCCCGTGCTCATCACAGGTTTGTTGCTAGTTTTTTTACAAGAAAAACGATATTCAATCATTAAAATTGATAGGATACATCAGAGACAATAACATGATCAATATTTACTTTGATTTTGTCAATTCATATGGCATTGCAATGCGCTTTGATGCATAACCCCCACTTCGAATTAGCTTGTGCGGCCCGTGCTTAACACGAATTTGTTGCTAGTTTTTTTTACAAGCAAAACGATATTCATTCATTTAAATTGATAGAATACATCAAAGACAATAACATGATCAATATCGCTAAAAACGTAAAGGTGAATTTATATTTGTTATGTTGTTGATGAAATATAATTATATTTGAAGCAAAGCAGTTTCTGCCCGCCTGAGCTCTGCTAGGTTTTCCGGTTCTCTTTGCTCCGGCCGCAGTTCTCAGTCATTCTTCTATGATTTTGTCCATCAGGATCATTACAATTGGGGAAACGCAGTAACGCTAATGCTCTCGGGTGTTGCAAAGATTGATTCACATTATCTCCAAACCAATGGGGAAGATAGAGAATGATTATTACTCTCTTCCTCAATAACCAATGAATACACCTTGTTAATGGAAGGAAGGGGATCAAGCATGAGCACATGAGTTTTCACCACATTAAACTGATCATTCAAACTAGTTAAAAACTGAATGACTTGATCCTCAAGTCTATAATTGTGAGCTTCTCTTACGGTTGCGCATTTACAAGGATGAGGACAAGTACAACGAGGCATGGGACGGTGGGAATTCAATTCCTCCCACAAAGTATTCATTTCAGTGAAGTAGTCCAAAAAAGTTTTGGAACCTTGCTACAAATTGTTGATTTTGGATCGTAACGTAGCAATGCGAATTCTATTAGCTTTAGCAAAGCGTTCTTTGAGATCTAACCACGCATCAATGGCGTTTTCATGGAAAACCAGAGTCTGCGCAATTTGAGGTGAAACATAATTGATTATCCAGGATTGAATGAGGTGATTGCAACGTTCCCATGCATTGCGATTCAAGTCGTCTTCTTCAGGAATCTCCATGGATCCATCAATGAACTTCAATTTATTTTTCGCGATAAAACCACGAATCAATGGAGCGACTCCATGCGAGGTAATTGGATCCATCCAACGGAGGAGGAACAAGAACTGAATTTGGTCCTTCACTTGGATGAACGTAGAAAACAGATTATGTATCCAGTTAATTTTGGCGAGGCATGTTGAAAATCAAGGAAGAAGAAGAAGGAAATTGCAGGGATGATGCAAGATAACGAAGGAAGAATCAAGAACAAGCAAGAAAATATGCGAGTAATCAATGAACAACGCAAGAATTTTCTGCAGAAAAAATGAGGAATCAATGAAAAAGATGAAGAATGAGATAGTAACAAACATTGTAGCTAACTTTCTCCATGGATGAGAAAGAAAAAGCTCTAGATACCATGTTATGGAAAATAACAAATGAATAATAGTCTCATTCTCATAGATGGAAAAGTGAAATACATCAAGTATTTATAGGAAAGCTTAGCTAATTACACTCAACCTAATTACATATTAATATGGAAGATTAAGCTAAATGTAACTAAGTATCTTGTAGCTCAAGTAAGTTGCATTTGTGTGTTATGTCCTTAGCATCTGTATCTTCTATCTCTAATAACAACTACATAGGAAACATTTTTTTGGTACAAACATAGGAAACATTTGTTAAGCCTTATATACCAATTGAAGAGTTTTATAACCCTTCTAACTTCTAAGGAATCAAGTGGGTTGAAAACCTTCACCAACGAATGGCATAGCGCGCACGTACTTCATAAAAGGAATATTTTGGATTTCTTCTGTTTCTATTGTTGGTAAATATTTGGGTAAATCTGAACCAAAATATTCTTCGTCAGTCCAATCTGAATATTGATTTAGGCCAATTATGTAGTCCTCTTTACCTATAAAAGAACAAGAAAATACAGAAAAAAAAAAATTAAAATACAACTCATCTATTTTGATTAGGTCAGAAATTAACCTATAGAGGAAAATATAAAATCAAAATATTAAAAAGTATAATATGTTACCAGCTTTGTTAAACTTCTTTACGTATTTCAACTCCTCCTTGAATATTTTTCTACGTTCGTTCATCTCGGTGGTATTTGAATATGTTCGACCATATTCAAGGATCCATTGTTGAAAAGCTTTATTAACACATGAGGATGATTTTTTTGAGAGTTTTCGAGACATGGCTGGAGGGTATGCACATGCCAACAAGATGATGATGAAAACTGTAACAAGCTTCATTAGGATGAGTACTAGGGTAACAATCGCCCAAGCTTCTATAGAACTTTTGTGAATAGAATAGGATGTTAATTTTGTGAATATGGATGGGATAAGGGTTATTTATAAGGTCAATATGAAAGTTCTTGGGCTTATATAACGGCAATTCTCATTAGGTAACAACATTGAGGTAACAACAATAAGATTGTGCAACCATGAATGACGCAACAAAAGTTTAGATAAAGAGAAAAACAAATTATTGACAAAAGATTGAGGTAAGTTTATTTAACAAAAAGTCGTTTTTATATATTTATATCTAAATAAATAAATAATTTTAAAAAAATATATATTGTTACGATAAATAAACATAGAATAGATTTTGATTTTTTCAAAAATATCTATATTATAAAGCATCAAAATCATTTTTGTTTTAATCTATAACAAACAAGTCGAAGCAGTTTGTTATAAATTTTTTAAGATTTTTTTTTTTAGAAACAAAATGACTTGATGAACATTGTATCCGTTTGTTACATTTTAAAAAAAATTATAATTTACATAAAAACTAAAAACAACTTCAAATGACTCGTTTTTCCAAAAAAAACTTCAAATGATCAGTTGTTAAGAGTGATTTTTTTTTTTAAAAAAAAAACTATATTTTATATAGACGAGAAAGAA
>Ga0099826_10002167_pt1 | contig 12501 bp, 8 predicted proteins | sample Mtrugardesep15_FD_76830 | JGI IMG/M metagenome (GOLD analysis project Ga0099826, IMG submission 76830) | Root nodule microbial communities of legume samples collected from California, USA - M. trunc garden sep15 | ecosystem: Host-associated > Plants > Roots > Nodule | place: USA: California...
TATAAAGTGTGGATGCTGACTTGAAAAGAAGTACCGTTCCGAGAAGTTAACACAAACAAAATAATAAGTGAATCGTCTTCTTTAAACTTTATTTTTATTTTATCCAATTCTCTATTTTTTGTTTTGTTCTGGACCACTCACACGGCTACACATGTACAATAATACGCCGGCTTAAGGCTACACATTTAAAGGAGCACGCCAACACGCCTGCACTGTTCCATACCAGAGTATGCCTCATTGCCGTGACCACGCTACACGTGTCATTCCCCGCACTTAATCATACGCTGCATAACCCGGAGACGATTATGCCACGAGCGCGCCTATATAAGGGTGTACTTCTTTCTCCCTCAAGGTACACAACACTTTTCACAACACTTATTACACTTTCTCTCGCAATTCCCATACTAACTTGAGCGTTGGAGTGTTAACGTACCTGCAGGCACCCTTCGTTCCACCGCGAAGACGCGGCGTCGTCGCACCGGAAACAGTTACCGATCATCGGAGCACTCTCTACAACCGTTGCAACTCAAACGTTCTTACCGGAAAAATCAGTTTGATTCATAATAATTTAGATGAGTTGGATCTTAAATACTCATAAAAGTTAAAACATAGAGCTAAAGACTCTTACAACTTATAAATGTACTAATGGTTTTTTTTTTTTAGGAAATGGTTACTCACTTCATTTCATCCAAAATATTATGGTGAATACAATTTGGAGGATGAAAGTAAATACCGGGATTAGCATGTAATATAGACGTTCAAACAAGGTTGTGAGCAAGTATATTAGCTTGTCTCTTAATATGAGCTAGAGCATAACTAACATTAGATAAAAGCAAAGTCCTAAAATTAGAGAGTAAACTTCCTAGTTCATTCATATAGGAGCTATTATTAAGGACCGCATTCACAACTAGTTGACAATCATTTTCGAATACTACCCAATTCAGGCCAAGGTCAAGAGCGATTTGGAGGGCATCTTGTAGAGCGGTAGCTTCACACTCAAATGCGGTTGTGACAGAAGAAAATACCATAGAATCAACTTCGATAAGATGTCCAAGGCTGTCTCGAAAACAAATACCAACACCAAATTTTCCTTCGGCTTTAAAAAGGCACAATCAACGTTACACTTGATCCAATCTGCATGCGGTTTAGACCAAGCGGGAGTAGTAGATTGCGCATCATCATTGAGACGGTGGCACCGCTTGTAATCGCAAATCGTATCCAAGGCTAGGAAACAAGATTTGTCCAGAATGGGCTGAAAGAAAACCAGTATGACGGGAGAGACACTATGAACCCACACGAGCACTTGCGCCGGTTTTATGAGACTTGTCAGTTCTGTGTACCACCAGCTACAGTAACGAAAGACCAAAAGAAGCTAAGGCTGTTTGCGTTCACTTTAACTAAGAGGGCTAAAGATTGGTTGTTGTCCATTCCAAGAGGAACCATTCAACATATTGGAAGAAGAAAATTGAGATTTCCACTTTTAAGTAGGGTGAGAATGAATCTTTGTAAGATGCATGGGAGAGAATTAAACTGTTACTCAAAAGATGCCCAACCCATGACCTGAGTGAGAAAGTCCAAATGAAAGTTTTCATAGAGGGGTTGACTCATAACCATAGAATGCCTTTGAATGCATCAGCTGGGGGGGAGCATGAGAGTAAAAACAGACAGTGAAGTCCAAACCCTCGTAGAGAACATGGCCCAAAACAAGCACTGTGTCGATAAAGAAAAAAGTAAAAGGGGAGTTTTTGGGGTGAGCGAGGGTAAGGCCATACTAGCCACCAAGCAGCCATGAACAAACAGTTAGAGGCATTGACCAAACATGTCATGCAACAACAACAACCTCAAGTTCAACAAGCTACAACCCTTAGGTGTGATTTTTGTGGTGAGAGACATGCAAACAGTGAGTGTGTACGTGAAGGGTTGAGTGATGAAACAAACTACATGGGAAACTATCAGAGGGGAAACCGTTATTCTAATACCTACAACCCAGGCTATCCCCGACACCCTAATCCGAGCTACTCTAACACCAACACTTTGAATCCACTCTTACCTAACCCTCAACCTCAACAACAACAACATCATCAAAGAAAGCCATCAGCTTTCGAGGAGGCCATGACTAACTTCGTCAAAATGACTCAAACCAATCTTGAAGAGATTAAAGCAAGTCAGGAGGCTGAAAGGAAGAACAATGAGGCAGCAAGAAAAATGTTTGAAACTCAAATTGGGCAAATAGCTAAGCAGCTAGCTGATCAGGCTAAAGGAGGATTCATAGGTAACACTAAAGACAACCCTAAGAATGAGAGTTGTAATGCTATTGACTTGAGGAGCAAAAAGGTTTTAACACCTTTAGTTCCAAAAGCTATAAAGAAGAGTGAAGAAGTAGTACTGACGGATACTGAAATTGGTGTAGTTGAAAAGAATTCTGAGGAGGTTGTAGTTGAAAAGGAAAATGATAATGGTGTAGTTGAAAATGAAAGGAAGAAAAAAAATGATGAGCGAGAAAAAAGTGAGCCTTTGATAGATGTGGATTCGATGTTGAGGAAGTCTAAGAACCAATTGTTGCAAGATGGAAACAAGAAGCAAAAATTTCCATCCTATGTGAAGCTCTCCCTTACCCCCATTTTTCCAAAAAGAAGAGAAACAAGAGGGGTAGTTTAAGAAGTTTATAGAGCTATTTTCACAACTGCAGGTGAACATTCTTTTTAGTGAAACTCTTGATCAAATGTCGGTGTATGCTAAATTCTTGAAAGATTTATTGAATGGAAGAAGGAAGCCTAAGGATTATGAAAACATAGCCTTATCAGAGAATTGTAGTAACATCCTCCAACGAAAGCTTCCTCCTAAGTTGAAAGACCCTGAAGCATTTACTATTCCTTATACCATTGGGAAAGTAAGTGTCGGAAGAGCTCTTTATGATTCAAAAGCAAGCATAAATTTGATGCCTCTCTCCATGATGAGAAAATTAGAGTGTGGGGAACCAAAACCAACAAGAATGACCCTCACTCTAGCTGACCGGTCAATCTCATATCCTTACGGAGTGCTGGAAGATGTTCTAGTAAAGGTAAATGACTTGGTATTCCCAGCTGATTTTGTGATCTTGAACATGGCTAAAGATGAAGAAATGCCTTTGTTGTTAGGAAGACCCTTTCTAGCGACAGACATGGCACTTATTGATGTTGAAATGGGAGAATTGATGTTGCGTTTTGAAAATGAGCAAGTAATCTTTAATATTTTCGAAGCTATGAAACATAGAAATGAAAATCCACAATGTTATTGTTTGCCTTGGTTTTTGGCAAACAAGCGCTGGTAAGGAATGCACCTTCCAACTAAAGCAATTGTCTTCCTCTAGATGGGGTAATTCAAACTTGTTAAACGGCAGTTCCCATGCATTCACCCGGAAGTTGTATTGTTCCATTCTAAATGTTAATTTCTTGTTGGCTTCGTTTAAATGATGGTATTGAAGTGTCAAGGTTTGTACGTCATTCCATTGGCACTTGGATACTATCATTTAAAACCAAGACCAACAAGAATTTAACATTTGGAATGAAACAATAAAACTTCCAGGTGAATGCTTGAGAGCTGCTGTTTAGCAAGTTTGAATTAACCTCGTTTAGAGGAAAGATAATTGTTGTAGTTGGAAGATGGATTCCCGAATGTAATTTAATGTAATGTAATGTAATGCAACTTTCATTCGAATTTATTCAATATGCATTTTTTATTCAAATTCACGCTGAGTTTAATTAGTATTTATTTATTCGAATTTACGATGAGTTTATTTGTTCACTTTTTTTTCGACTTTATTTATTACGCTACTTTTTTTTCAAGTTTATTCAATACGCTACTTTTTTTCTGAGTTTATTTTTTATTCTAAATTATGAGTTTTGGTTGAATGAATGAATGGTTGTTCCTATGTATGAACGAATGAAGGAACGAAGCTTAAGAGGGAAGAAGGCAGTAGCTACTGCCTGTGCTGGTGCGCAAAGAACCAACGTGAGTTAACTCACGCCAAGGCTAACACTAGCGTGACTTAACTCGCGCTAGGTTGGCCGGTGGTTTAAGTTCAAGAACACGTTTTTTTTTTAAGTTGGTTAGTTATTCCACCTTCAATTTAAGTCATTTCTACACATTTTTTATACTCTTTTGACTGCATTTAGTACTAATAAAACCTATGGCAACCATTTCTTACTATAAATACCCCTACAAAACTCACTATTTCCTCACACCATGCCTTCTCTTCTCCTCCTCAGTCTAGTTTTTTTTAGCTTTTTTGGGGCCAACTTAGTGGTCAAAAAGGGTCAAGGGAGGGGGTAAAATAGAGCAACCTACTTGGGGCATAAAGAGGTCAACCCTTGGGGTAAAAGTAAATATGCTTCTTTTTACCCCAAAAACTTTTTACCGTGGGTAAAAAGACTCTTTCTTTGGGTATAAAAAGAACCACATTTACATTTACCCCGAAGGGATGATGTCTTTTTGCCCCAAGAAGGTTGCTCTCTTTTGCCGCCGACCTTGATCCTCTGTTACCCCAAAGTTGGTCTATTTTTACCTCAAAGAAGCATGTTTGTTTTATTCCAATAAAATGTATCAAATTATGTATTATGTAATTGTATCAAAAGTATTAATAAAATGAGGTGTTATATTACATATTGAGAATTTATATTACCATTTATTTATTTATTTATTTTTGGTACAACCATTTATATCATTAGCATTGATATTATGTATATTATTTATATTATCATTTGAATAATTATTTATATTACCATTTAAATAAATTCGAAAAAAATGCATATTTTGTAAAGTGAGTTAACTCACGCTTAAATTTTTTAAATTAACACTAGCGTGAATTAACTCACGCTGCGTGACTTAACTCAGGTAATGTTTACACTAGCGTGACTTAAGTCACGTAAGGGTATTTTGGTCATTTCACTTGATAATGAGCGAAACTATTTAAGTAAAAAGCAGGATTCATAGATTTAATCAACTGCACCCGACCCATAATGGATAAAAGGGCACCCTTCCAAGAGACTAATTTCACCTTGATTCTGTCCACAATCACCCTGAAATGAATAAATTTTGGCTTCCCTTGGAAGATAGAACAGCCAAGATACCGAAACGGAATAATGCCAGGTGAAAACCCACACATCTGAATAAGAAAATTCCTACGGGATGTTGTCATCGCACCAGTAAAAAATTTACTCTTGTCATAATTAATAAGTTGCCCAGAAGCCTCAGAATAATCATTAAAAATTTGCCGGAGACATCGAATGTTACTTTTCAATCCAGTGCAAAATATAAGGATATCATCCGCATAAAGAATATGAGTAGGAAGGACCATACCTCGGCAATAAGACATTGGCATAAATAAGGGAAGTATTTAATTAATTAAAGAAGGGTTAAATTATAAATAAAAGGGTGAAATTTGAATGGAAAAAACCACTCCAAAATTTTGTATTCCCTTTATATATTGGTATAAATAGATGTAACAATTATTTTTTACAGTAATGCAACAATTTAATTAAAATCAAATGAACCTAATTAAAATGCCATGACACTTTTGCACAACTTCATTTAACTCCCATGAATTAACAGTTAGTACATTGGCTATGTTTCCAACCAATCACTTCCAGGGTGAGACCCTGCAAATAAGCACGACTTAAAGATTCTTAGAAAAGTGAAAGAAATGGATGCTAAACAAAAGCAAATGCCAAAAAAAACATTGTTTTTGACTGGTAAATCAACGTCAGTAGCTAAAATTTATACATTACTGTTTCTTGTCGTAGTATTTGTCAAGCACTATCTCTGAATACTCTCCATAAGTAAGGGAAGCATTTGATGGAATAAGCTGGAGAGAAAAAAAAGAGAAAATTTCAACCCATTTTTTGACTAGAAATGTGGATTATCTATTTAATAAAATGAAGAGGTAGAAGGTATGGTCTGTTATCTAGATGAGGAAAAATGTTATGTAGAAAGCTATCTTCGTGGATTTCAGAATTTCAAATTTGTGATGGATTTTTAGTAGTTTAGTTAAACAAAAATCATTCAACGGTCCTGTCATCTACTAAATTTAGAAGTTATGCAGGATACCTAAACGACTAACTAGATTCTCTGCATGAAGAACTTTATTGACATATACTATGATTATTTCTTCCAAATAAAAAAATCACATGGGGAATTTGCAAAGTCTCTTTCTTTTTCTGTTGTATAACATCATCTTTTATCCATTATGTAATGACCATCGGACAGACACTGACACGGACACGTCGACACCGATAAAATTTTGAGAAAATGGCATAATTCAACGTAATCACAAGTGTCGGTGTCGTGTCATGTGTTTCGGACACCGGAACCCCCCTTCAATCAGAAGTGTCAATGCAACTAATGGTTGAATGTGAAAAACAATAATGACTTTTAGGAATACACATACCTCTCTATGAATATGAACCTCCTCGGGAAAACTGAGTTTTTCATCCCTGAAAAGAAAAATTATCAATGCACAATTACAGATTGAGATCGTATTCATCATTGACCTCATGCTAACTTGTGATTCTACTATTGAAGACAACTCCAAACAAAATTTAATCAACAGAACAGCCTAGCTGATCTCATAGAACATACCAATCAGGTTGCATGAATAATGCAAATGTCGAGCGTTCAACACCAGAAGATTCCTCCCCTTTTGGAGCCTAAAAGTAGTATATCATCCATATTTTACGTCAAAACATGTGAACCCAACAAGGAAGAAAACACAGTAACGAGTCAAAGAAAACTTCATTAGAGTATCTAGACAAGGTAAAGCTATAATCTGAGTGACAAATGGTGAATTTGGGCCAACATCTGATCCATTGAGTCCACAAAAACAATATGTTGCTTTGGCATTGGACATGCTTTGGATTGCCGCCAACAGCAAAGAAAGCACACTAGAAAAGAGTACTAGACATACAATTTTGTGACTAAGGGTGATACTCATTTAGTAATCCATTTATAAATATCAATAAATTAATAAACATTTGATATATCAAATTTTATAAGTTGGAAAATGCTAACTACCCTTAAGGCATTGGTATAGCAAGAGTAGAAAGCATATAATACACGAGAATATTTTTATTACAAGTTTTTCGCACACAGAACAGCAAGTTTGTCATACACAGAACAGCCATTAGAATAGGTCTTATGCACCTATTTATCAATGAATGAGCAGGCCTCCACAAAAACTTGTCCAACATCATCTTAGCATTATAAGATTCATGTCATTGATAAAATTTAAACAATAATAGTGTGTTGTTTGCATTCCTTCTATTAAATAAGAACAATAGCAATCACTAGAAGAAAATAAACTAAGATATAATTATGACATCAATAAAAAGCATGATGGAGCATAGTACAAGAAACCAATGATGTAAAAAATAAAATAAGAAGGAATATATAAACAGAATTGATTCAACAGGGTGTTACTAAAAGATGCTACAAGTCTAGCACAAAACAAAGAGAAATAAGATATGTGCCTTTTTCTTAATTTTTTGAATTACCTGAACACAATGAGGTGTTGCACGAAGAATACCTCCTGAAAGTATTTCGGCAGTTTCACCAATTTGGTAAGCTATATCATTTGCTCCATAAACAACCTACAAGAGAAAATACAATGAGTAAAATGCATTGTACTAATTCAGAGAAATTCTAAGCATCATATTCAAACCATTTACGAATAACATATCAGATTTTACAATTTTAAACCCTCCAAATGCCGGTTTCCTCCGAGCTATTTTTAAAAAGGAAAAAAAATAAATAAAAGGTCCATGCAATGCATCCTTGTTTAAGGTCAAGCATTATTTCTCACAGCTGATCTGTTATATTGAATTTATTCATCCCCAAGCATAAGGGAAGGAGCTAAAATGCAATCCTAAAATTCCATGAATGAATCATGTGTCCTTGTGAATTGTGATGAATACTGACATAAAGGAGATTCATTCAATTAGTACAAGGTCTGTGATGACACTGCAGTCATTTTAATTGACATATCTATTGACCATAAAAAAATAGCATACTTCAATAGATCTAGAATAATCATCCTAACCAGATACATATAATGCATCAATAAGAAATAAAAACTTCCCTAAAAAATTACTGTCCAAACTATTGCATAGAATTTGAGTTAGGTTCAACTAAACCTACAAAACCGGCATTTTAAGATGGATGAGAGATGTGTCCGACTTATAAACACATTTCAAGGCCATATCTAATCGAATTTCGAACTCTCAACACTATTGAACACTATCAAAAGAATGGAGACATTTTACCAAGAATTTTCCAACATAAAAAATCTGCTGATTATAAGTTTGATAATAAGGGAGAGAAGGATTCATCTACTTGAATGAAAGATGAACCAAGAAAATATTTTAATGTTGCAACTACATTTAGATTATCCAGTTACTTGCAATTCCAGAAGAAGAATGTGTACCTTGACAATCTGATCATTTCTTGTTCGAATGTAAAGACCAGCCGTACTGTCAGGGCAAGGTATTTCTACACCATCTCTAGTAAATATACCACAAGTGAGACCTACATATAAAATTAAAATCAACATTGCAAGAACTATGCCATGTGAAGAACTTCGATATTAGTACTCTCAGAAACAGTTTATGTTTTTAAAATCCATGGGTTCACTAATCAACTTGACTAGCATGAAAATATAGGAAAGCAGAGCCCATGTTATATACAAATAAACATATGTTAATAACCTGTTAGTGAACCATTGTCAGTATGCCATCCACACCATGAAGACGTGGAGTTGCCACCTGAGCTTCTGTACAAAGTCATATGCAACTTATCAATATTAATATACTGTTAGTCATATATTAAAGGATAACCTAGAAATATTTTCTTAATTTAAGCATAATGATAAGAAACTTGAAAACTACAATATAATCTAAACATCATTTGAAATAAATTTTAATTGTTCTTGATAAGGCGCCAGGGTCCAACAGGTGTGATTACCCAATCATTGATCCCAATTCACACAAGTATTAACTTCTAGAAGGTTATAGAAGCTGAGGGAATAAAAGTTGGGATATCCCAGAATTTTAGGGACTTTTCTGTTATAATAGAGAGGAAAGGGTAATGTGTAGCTCATTGAGAATGTTTTTAGAATCTGTAAGGAAGGATTTCTCTATAGTTTAAGATTTAAGAGTTCATTGAACTCTGGTTTTTCCCCTCATTCTCTGTTTTCACCAATGTAGAGCTTTGATCTCACCAATTTCCAATTCAACAATAAACAGTTTATTTACCTAAAGTTATGGTTTCTGAGTTATTCTGCCACCAATTTATTTATCCTTAAAACATATAACTAACTCTATTAATAATTAATTAATTAAAACATAACTGAGATAAAGATAAAACAAAACTTCCCTAAAACAACTACTTGGCATAATAGAAACTGCCACATTCAGTTTCGGTTCCTAATAGGAAGTCTAACATCTTTTGATAAGAAAAGACACATAGTAAAGAAAATTACCCCTGTTGTGCAGGAAAGTAGTATAGCAAACGTCCTTTGTGACTGCGGGAGCGATTAAGTATTGATTCCAGACCTTCATCCTTACGAATTTTCATTCCTTTGGATACTGACAAGTTTTGAATGAGAACATTGATCAGAAAAGCAATAGGAATGAGGGAAAAATTATAGGTATAAGAAGTTGGTTATGAACAAGAAAATAGAGTGCAACAGATGCCATTCTTCTCATGATTTAGTGCACCACCAGTCATAAAAGGTGGCCCGGGCCTTAACTCAATGAAGGCTAAGAAGTTCTGAAACTTTGCTAACTTTAAAAAACTTAAAGATGATTCCTAGCATACTGAGCAATGTAAGAAAATTAAAAAGGGAATAAAAATTCGATGAGCATTATAATCCACCTAAAGGCTAAAACCAAATCAGATGTTTCTTTCCAAGATAGAATATCACTAGAGATATTTCTGTGTCATAAAATAAATCAGATGTTCTTTTCTCAAGATAGAATAAGCACTAGCCCAAACCCTCATTCACAATCCACCTAAAATTATTTTGAGCATTAACAGTATAAGAAACACCACTTCAATATCCAAATAAATGTATTGGTCAGTTGGTCCACCTCCAACAAGTTACAGCATGTATAAATTAAAAGCTAGAGTAACGTCGGTTAGAAATGCCTTGTCTAATGCCAAACAAATAACAATAGATATGTCTTACCATATTGATCACAGTGATATGCCACCAACAATCCAACATCGAATATCAGCTTCCCAAGTGCTTTGAAAGCTACATGCCATAAACAAAATAACAGTATACATGTAACCAATCATGTTACTATCCAGCAAAACATAAAGATCGAATAATCTGGGACAAGTTATTGCTGTTATCTAAATTTAACATGATTTAAAAGTAGTATAAGAATCATGCTATTAACATTATAAATTTAAGTTCAAAATCCATGATATGATCTGTTTATAGTTTTCAGTATCTGCTGTGTACTTATAATGTAAAGAGACAAAAACTGACAACAGGTAAACAAAATCAAACAGCATGGTTTGATTGCTGCCTATATGTACACAGGCATAGCATCTGCATGCTCATTCATGTAAAAGCCAAGGAAAGAAAACAGATGATAAACACAGAAATTTATATCCCCAATATAAGAAAAAAAGCAGTGCAAATGCAAAATCAATTTAGGCTTCAGGGTGTACCCAATTCAAGTTCTGGTAACGTGCTTTTGGGCCATATATTTGATCCACAATATGATGGGTACCTACAGGCACACAAAATTCAAGGAATTGCATATCATCATAGATATCGAATCACAAACAGTATAATACAGAATTGATGATGATAAAAAAAGTAAGCAACAAATAAAATATATAAATCACAATAGAGTAACATATAATTTTACAGGTATGCATCTACATTTATTTCAAGTGATAAGAAAAAATAACTTATAGACATGATAACTCAATATAGTTCAGTTCTGTGACATGTTGCATGAAAGGCGTATTATATATAAAAGAATAACAATTGAATTATGATAGCAAGAATTGCTCCATAATATTCATATCCATATAAGATAAAAAAACACCAACAGCAAGAAACAGCTAAAGTTTTTAAACAAATCAAGTGTCCTGATCCACTATACCGTTGTATCAAAGATTTATCTGTTGTAGGTGTATCAAGTATGGGATTGGCATAGAAAGATCCTTTGAATAAATCTGCACTCAGAAGATAAAAGTCGATAAATGAAACCGGCCTCACTTAAAAAATGTAAGGAACTAACTGATTTACCAAAATGCATCCATGCAGCAAAGTATTAGAATTTACAAAATAAAAAATACAAATTAAATGTAATATATAGTTGAAGTCACTTTCTTTTATTACAGTTCATATTTACTATTGTGATATGAAGAAATCTGTCAAAATTCAGAGTCATTTCGAGAGCACCACTTGAGCATCTCAGATTACACTTCTTTTTTCTCCTATACCAATTGTAAGCATAATATACTTGTGGAATAATCAAATAATCTTCAATGACCTAATGTACTCAATTCAGAAAGTTTTTAGAAAATGTGTCTTTGTTTTACACAGTTCTGTTACCCCTTTTACTTGAATAATACACTAATCATTCGCATCAAAGATTATCATGTTGGACCTCTTCCTCACAATTTATTTTGAATTTGAAATACACGATTTCGATACTTGTTTAAAGTTGTAGAATTTTTATTTTTTTTTTTGGTCGAAAGAAACATTTTTATCAAAGAAAGAAGGAAAGTCCAATAAAGGGCAAAGCAAAGCGTCTTATTAAACCAAAAATTCAAAATACAGTGTGAAAGGTACTTTGAAATTAAAAAGGCATCAACATTGTCAAATAAATATGCATACCCAAAATAAAATCAGCAAATATATAGCAATGTTACAAAAACGAGAGAGAGAGAGAGAGAGAGAGAGAGAGAGAGGGAGGGAAAGAGAGAGAGAGAGAGAGAGAGAGAGAGAGGGAGGGAGACAGAGAGAGAGAGAGAGTGAGACGCAATTATCAAAATCTAATGTAATGAAAATTAAGGTTTACCGAAGAGAAACCAAAAAAGAATTCATTATATGCGACAGCTGAGAGAATTACCAGGCTTGCCAGATTCAAGTTTCTCTTTCCCATGACTCCAACCAATATTATATCTACAAATTCATTGTGAATAGAAGAATCAGAAGTTATTTTCTGTTATAATATGCAACATGTGAGGTTCCTGATGGAAAACAAAAAACTTTAAACTGTATAATGGGATGGCGGAATTAAGTGGAAGTGAAAATTTAATAGTAAGAAGTTTTAAAAAAAGATAGGTTACCTACTGTTAGGATCTTCAAGATCATCTTTTACTTCTTTAGGAAGATTTGCCAATCTGACATAAAGAAAGGAAAAATGTTATCATCAATAACAACTTACCTTGGTGCAAGATGCAAAAGATTTCTACTGTTAGGATCATCAAGCACTGCTAGGA
>Ga0099826_10002168_pt1 | contig 12500 bp, 8 predicted proteins | sample Mtrugardesep15_FD_76830 | JGI IMG/M metagenome (GOLD analysis project Ga0099826, IMG submission 76830) | Root nodule microbial communities of legume samples collected from California, USA - M. trunc garden sep15 | ecosystem: Host-associated > Plants > Roots > Nodule | place: USA: California...
AAAAAAAAAAAAAAAAAACTATCGACATATATTAATTATAGACGCGGCGGCTCATTTTGTCATCCCTTGGTGAGAGACAGTGCACATAGATACTATACCATATTGAGCGTAGACTTTTTCAACTAAAAAGGAAAGCGTATAGATTTCTTCCCCTTTCTTAATCTGAAATTGCTTGGACATACTCACACGTGTATATATTCATCTTCTTAATTTCTCACCCTTTAATTCATCAAACATAACTATTAAACTCTTTCCAAACAATCTGGAAAATTGTTCTAACCAAGTTGAGAGAGAATCTTGCAAAGAATTCCTTTGTAAACCCTAACATGAAGCTTATACTTCTTGCAACTTTCCTTCTGATCATTTCAACAGCTCTAGCTAACATGTCAAATGAAGAAGATTTCAATACGAAACAAGCACATGAACTTAATGGTACAATTTATTTACCTTTTCTAACAAGCACAAACTTAATTTTTCATAAATTTTGTGAAATTGAATGAGATATTTGCTTGAAAATGAGTTAGTCTTCTCTCATCTTACAAGCTAGTTTTGTAGGATTGAGAGCGGATTGGTATTAGTTCATTTAAGTTTATTTACGGGTTTAAACACTTGTGACACTGTTCGGGAGAACTTATGAAATCATCTTATGATATGTACATAAGTTGTTTTCAGTTTATTTCTATAAGCTCTCTTGGATAACTTATGAAAACAGCTTATAAATTATATAAAAATAAAAAATAAAAAAAAATAATGACTTTATTTTATATTGTGTTATCGAAATATCTTATTTGTGCTATTCAATGATAGGGAAGTTAGATGGAAATGGAAACATGGAAGTCTCTACTAAGTTGAACCACAAAGTTGTGATGATGGAAAGTAATGAACACAAACATGAACTATCTGTTACCGTAAGAAAAGGAGGAGGACTAGGCAGAGGAATAGGCAGAGGAGTGGGTCCTGGAATCATCGGTGCTGGAGTTATCGGCGGGTCAACCGCCTATGACCGGAGTCATCACTCCAATAGTTCTGCATCATCATTATCTGCAGGGCCTTATGTTTGTGTCTCAACATTTATTTTATGTTTAAGCTTATGGCTTTAATCACATTGTTTTACTTCCACTATGTTGCATTTGTATAGGCCAACATTAATACTATGTTTAATGTATATGTTAGTCACAATTAAAAACATGATTGCTTGTCTGATTAGTTTGTGTCCTCTGCCGGAATGCTATCAATTTATAATGTCATCGATGGTATCATCATTTAGAAGTGTAGTGTGATTATATGTATAAATCTCTGCAAATATATATAAAGTTTGAATGTGTGACTTTTGAAGTTGAAATTTTAGAGAGAACATTTGGTTATTTACTGACAATAAAGAAGCAGGCTAGTTTACTCTCTTTTGGAATGATTTTTTACTATGGATTCAACAAGCTGGATTATAAAAATTCAAAGTGAGAACAACTGCTATTTCCTCGTCTTAGGAACTGGTGCATTTTTCTTTGCTTATTTTGGCAATTTTGCTTTCTTTCTCTTTTTAGCCAGGTTTCACTTGCACTTGCAGGCGTGTTTTTTTTTAATCTAAAGAAAAATATATTAAATAAAGAGTACAGAGAGACAGTTGAACATTAAACCTCAACTAGGTACAAAAAAAAATGGGAATACATCGGGATAAATATTAAACCAAATGCTGCAGCCCTAAACTATTCTAACAAAGTAATGAATTAAAAAGAAAAGCTCAAAGATAGTTCGAGCTTTGGAAATTCATTCGAATTGTTTTGTGGTGAACAGTTTTTTAGGCCTTATTCCTATTTTTCAAAAATTAAATTAATATTTTATTTTTAATTTTTTTAAATTAATGGATTTGCAACCTCAATGTCAGGTGGACTAAGTTGCACAACAAACAACTGCCATGCAGGCGCAATCTTGTGAAATCATCACATAAATTGGGTGAGGGACCCTTTTTAAAGACAATTTTTTTTGCATGGATATAATTTTTTTTACAGGAACCAAAATCTAAATTGGCCATATTTATAGGGACTATCATATTTTAGTCTAAACATTTGTATCCATTAAATCAAAAATCAAACATAAACACACACAATAATAATAATTTTATCAATTAAATCAAGACTTCACACGTTTTTAAATGTGAAGTAATGGGACGTCCGATCTCAAACTTGAACACTCACATATATTTAAAGCTATCAAATGAGTCAGCCCGACCCAACCCACCTTGGCCCGATGGGCCAGTTCATATTAATGGGTCGGAGTGGGTTGGCCCACTTGATTCATAGGCTACCAAAATTGAACCCAACTCAATTAGTAGTGGGCTACACGCCCCGATGGGCCAGCTCAGTCTATATTTCAAAATGTATTATTTTATTTTTTTTCAAAAAAAAATCGATACAATGAACAATAAAGGCACATATCACATATTTTTTTAATTGAAACATATTACATAAATTAGTATACATCAAATAAATCATATATCAAGTAAATTTAGTTAAATAATATATAAAACATGTATTAAATCAACAACCATAAGGATAAATGCAAAAGATGATTATTTATCACAACCGACAAACACAAAGTGAACTTTCCTTAAAAAAATAAAACACAAAATGAACAAGAAAATTTAATATTACATAATAAAATAATCAAGTCTTACCTAATAAAAATATTTTATAAACTATTCTTTTTAAAAGGCCAATTCAGAAGTCCAGTGGCCCAGCCCGGCCGACTCATATAAAACGTTGGTTTAATGGACTATCTTAAAAAGACTATATCAATTTTTCATATTTTTTTTACGGTTTGAACCACACTAAAATAGAGGGTCGGTCTGATAGGTCTAATCAATTTTAACAGCTCTAAACATCCTTAATAATTGATTTAAGTTTGCTGGAGGACCTTCATTCTTTTTTAGACGAAGTAATTTTGTCAAAGCCTTGGTCGGTCAGAGTACACATAGGATTCCACCACTTTAGCATATCGAGCGTAGACTTTTTCAACCAAAATGGAAAGAGTTTTAGATTTCTTTCTCTCAAGTTGCATGATCCATTTTTTCTTCTTATTTTCTCTCCGTATATATATATTACTTTTCCAACACGTTTCATGTTCTTAATTTCTCACCCTTTAATCCAGCAAACAAAAGTATTAAACTCTTTCCAAACAATCTGAAAAATCTGGAAATTGTTCAAACCAAGTTGAAAATCTCATATCCCAATCATATGCCCTAACATGAAGGTCATACTTCTTGCAACAACTTTCCTTCTCATCATTTCAAGAGCTCTAGCCAACATATCAAACGAACAAGATTTCAATATGAAACAAGCTCGTGAACTTAATGGTACAAATTTAATTTATCACAATTTTTTTATGAAATTGAATAAGATATTTGTTTCAAAATGAGTTTATTAAACAAGCCAGTTTTATAGGATTGTGAGAGCGTAATTGGATTAGCTTATTTGAATTTATTTATTGGCTTAAATACTTGTGATACTGTTTAGGAGAACTTATGAAAACATCTTATGACATGTTCATAAGTTGTTTTCAGTTTATTTCCATAAGCTCTATTCATAAGCACTTATATTATTAAGCAAAATAAGTTGTTTACCGAAAGCGGGGTTGAGTTGGTCTCAATCCAAATATAAGATTGTTATCGGGTTACTCAGGTCACACGGTAGTTGTCTAATTTGTAGGGTTGAGTCAAGACTCAACCCAAATTCTAAGACATTTGTAAGCATGCTTTATTTTTTGTTTTTCACTTTTGTCTTTATACTTGTGCTATTCAATGATAGGGAACTTAGATGGAAATGGAAACATAGAAGTCTCTACTAGGTTGAACCACAGTGTTGCGATGATGGAAACTAATGAACACAAACATGAACTATCTGTTACCATAAGAAAAGGAGGAGGTGGGAAGGGAGGAGGAGGAAGGGGACGAGGAAGAGGCAGAGGAGTAGGGGCTGGAGCGGGTGCTGGAATTATCGGTGCTGGAGTTATCGGCGGATCAACCGCCTATCACGGGAGTCATCGCTCCAATAGTTCTGCATCATCATTATCTGCAGGGCCTTATGTTTGTGTCTCAACATTTATTTTATGTTTGAGCTTTTGGCTTTAATCAGATTGTTTCACTCCCACTAGTTTAGTATCATGTTATGTAGCTTTTGTATAGGCCTACATTAATACTCTCTTTACTACTATGTTTAATGTATATTTCGGTCACGGTTAAAAACATGTTTGCTTGGTGATTAGTTTGTGTCTTCTGCCTGAGTGCTATCAATTTATAAATCCATCATATCATTTAGAAATGTAGTGTGATTAGATGTATAAATCTCTGCAAATATATGAAAAGTTTGAACTTGTGACTTTTGAGGTTGAAATTCTAGAGAGAACATTTAGTTATTTACTGCTGTAAAGAAGCAGGGTAGTTTTACTTTCTTTTGGAAAGATAGACTGTTTCATCTATGTTAAATCTTTTTACTATGGATTCAAGAAGCTGAATTATACAAATTGAAAGTGAGAAATGAGAATTCAAATGAATACTTTTATTAAAATGAAAACAGGTTGGCCTTCTCAGAACTTTCCAAACCATAGGGTATAGGCCTAGGGACTCCAATATCCCCCCGAAAAAAGAACAACTGCTATTTCATCAGCTTAGGAACTTTTTGGTGTATTCTTCTTTCCTTCTTCTGGCAATCTTGCTTTCCTGGTTGCTGCTCTTCTTAGCCAAGTGTCAAAATGACTGAACTAATTGCATGTTGAGATCTTGTGTAAAACATGTGCACGTTTTTAGCAGAACAATTGATGTACCAATATCATTTGCAGAAAATGAATCTGTGTTGCATTTTCCTATTTCACTTTCTCTCAGTGAAACAGTCATGAGGTTGGTTAGAGAACAAAGACATCCTTTGGTTACTCTTGACAATAGAGAAGTAGTGCCAAAATGAACTAGTTGCTTCAACAGTTGACATTTATTGCAGAGAATTACAAATACAACTTCAGAACTCGTGATCAATGACGAGTTGGAGGATATTCTCAGTCATGCTGTTATATGTATTTATCCTTCCAGGCGTGCACAGAGGTTTGAACCTGACTTGAATCTGAAAGACGATGACGCTCAAATCGGTACCAAGCAAAGCAGTCAGTAGGGTCTAATATGAAACGACTAGTAAGATCTGTTGTTTTTGTTAATATTAAAAAAGTAGGATAACTTTTTTTGACACAAAGTAGGATAACTTTTAATAATTATTAGTCATATATGTTAGTTACCTATGTCAATTAGTTATGTTACTTTATGTTATAGGTGTTAGTTGAGGGTTAGTTATTTCTTTCCTTCCCAATTGATTTATGTTTAAAATTGAAACCTGATATCACTTCTTGTAACTGATCTTCATTCAATCAATAGAGTATTATTCATAACTCTCTTTCATCTTGTAATGTTATGGTATTATCACGAGCTCACGACTAATAGTCATAGATCTGTTGTTTTTAACATTAGAAAAGTAGGATAACTCTTAATCATTACTAGTTATATATGTTAGTTAACTATGTCAGTTAGTTCCGTTACTTTATGTTATGTGTTAGTTGAGGGTTAGTTATTCCTTTCCTTACCAATTGATCTATGTTTAAATTTGGAACCTGATATCACTTCTTATAATTAACCTTCGTTCAGTCAATAGAGTATTATTCATAACTCTCTATCATCTTGTAATGTTATGGTATTATCACGAGCTCAATTTGAGAGTATCATCTTTATCAACAATGGCAAGAAACAATTCTTCCTTGGGATCTGATGATACTCCATTCACTCAAGAACAGCTCGAGATCATTGAACAGGTTTGTTTTACTACAGCAGAGAAATCAATGGGCAAACATTCTGTTAACAAGTGCAGTTCACATTCTAGACAAACATATTGGATATTTTAGTGTAACTAATAATAATGATGCTAGTGTAAACAATGTTAAAGTTAGTACTATACCACAATCTGCTTTGTAGCATTTTTAGTTTAGGACATGCGTCCAATAAATCTATTCAGTCCCTTAGCTGTTAGACCTAAGTTTCCTTATATTTCTTGTACTATGCAGATTGCAGTAGAACATGTTATTCACATAATTAATAGGATTCCTAGACCATTACTAGCTAACCAATCCCCTTTTGAATGTCTGTACAAATCTCTTCCTATTGTTTCACATTGTTCTAATTTTGATATTCGTGCAAGGAAACATATCTTTATATGATATAAAGCTGGAACAAAGGTTATCTATTATATGATATCTATAATAAGGATTTCATTGTTTCAACAAATGTCAATTTTGAGGAACTGATTTGTCTCTATAATTCAAGTTCTACTGTTTCACCTTCCATAAATGGGATAATATTGAGGGTGCAACATATGCTGTAAATGAATTACCACAATTCTTCGCAAAATAAATCGAGTTCAGTAACATGGACCCTGCTGATACCATTACACTAGATTCCATTATTGACAGCAGGCCAACAAGGTACACTCATGTGAAACACAAACTTTTGGATGAAGTTTCAAGATTTTTTGTTGTTGTTATTTGCCTAGTGGCCAACTCACATGGGGAGGGGGAAATGAGGAGATTTGCGATCTAACTCAGGATACCACACAAAATGTCCTCACATCCAAACTACAGGTCGTAACAACGAGGACATGATGAAGTTTCAAGTTAAAAATAGAAAGGAATAAAAAGAAAGTTTTTGATTAAGAGGAAAGAATGTTCTAGGTTTTCTTGGTTGAAGATTATACAGGTCAAAAGCCTCCACGAGCCACATAGGATTTTAATGAAAACTCAAGAATATCAATGGTATAAATGTGTTGAAACTTAAGGGACTTACATGGGAAACAAACAAATTGAAATAATACAACTGCAATTTTACCTAACTTACTATGTATGTACATGGATTTCAGCCTTTGATTTATTTATCAATGATTGAAACTGTCTACTTTAATAAATCTTTGTAACAGGATATTAATTGGACCAGTTTTTAGAGGTCCACATTAGTGCCCCACAGAGATTTCCTTCCCTCCGTTTATCTTTAATGCTATGGACCTAGGACAAGTCATTTTCTTCTCATTCTGTCTCCACGTTCATACTTTTCCTCACCCTCCACGTTTTCTCACCTTTTGCTTCACACTTAAATCCTAATAGTTTGCAAAGAATCACCACTCCCTTTGCCAACCCCTTAGTCCTAACATGAAGATAGTATTTCTTGCAACTTTTCTACTGTTCATTTCAGGTGTTGTAGCCATATCAAATGAAGATTTCAATATGAATTTTACTTCTGAAGGCAAAAGCATTATCCAAAGCAATGAACAAGCACATGAGTTTCTTGGTACAATTTCTTTTAACTTTTCAAATAAACACAAACATAATTTTTCACAAATTTTGTTAATAGTCACACGTTGAATGAGATATGACTAAATTGAGTTTATAAGTCGGAGAGATCCTTACTTTACAAGCCGGTTTACACGGTTGAATTATGCATATCATATTCTAAGATGGTATCAAAACAAGATCCGTTGATCACCTATTATCAGATCGCTTAGGTCACACTCCAGATGTTCAATCATGGGTGTGAGGATTGAGGAGACTTCCCTCACTTTATAATCCGATTCTGTAGGATTGAGTCAGACTCAACATAAATTCTAAGACATTTGTAAGCATAATTTTTTTTTTCCACTCTTGCTTTTATACTTGTGTTAATCAATGATAGGGAGCGTAGATGGAAATGGAAACAAAGGAGTCTCTACAAGGGTGAACCACAAAGTTGTGTTTATGGAACATATTAATGAGCACAAACATGAACTATCTGTTGCTGTAAGAAAAGGAGGCGGTGGGAAGGGAGGAGGGGGACGAGGATTCGGCAGAGGAAGAGGGGCTGGAGCTGCTGCTGGAGTTATCGTCGGTGGAACTACTGCTGGAGTTGTCGGTGAAGAAAGCATCAATCACGGACCACGTCACTCTAATAATTCTGCAGCATCATTATATGCAGGGCCTTATTTTTGTTTCTCAATATTTATTTTATGTGTAATCTCTTGGCTTTAATTACCTTGTTTCACTTCCATTAGTTAAGTGTCATGTTATGTACCTTTTGTTTAGGCCTACATTAATCATCTATTTACTACTGCTACTACTACTTTATAGTTTTGCCACAATTAAGAACATGTTTGCTTGTTGATTAGTTTGTGTCCTCCACCTTAGTGCTATAATCTCATCCATAATCTTATTAAGAAAAGGTAGTATGAATAGATGTATGAATCTTTGCATGTTGCTGGGGAAAAAGAAATAGAACATTGTCTTTGTAATTTAATCTGCAGTTACCTTACAAAGAAAATAAAATAGTTTAGCCAAGGGTAACTAGATCAAATATATAAATGTCAAACTTGTGACTTTTAAGGTTGAAGTTCTAGAGATAAATTTTAGTTATTTACTGACAATAAAGATAAACTATTTCATCTATGCTAAGGGTGTGTTTGAATTGACTTATTTGAGCTTATCTATTGACACAAGCTGTTGTAAAGCTATTTGGAGAGCTTATAGAAATAGCTCATGACATGTCAATAAGATGTTTTCAGCTTATTTTTGTAACCACTTAAAGATAACTTATGAAAACAACTTAAGACTTATAACTTATTACCATGACCCTAAATGTTTTGAAGCGTAAGGGACACATGGGAGACAAACAAATTTAAAGAACTACAAATGAATTTCACTATGTATGTGCATGGAATTTTAGCATTTGATTTATTTACCAATGATTGAAATTATATGCTTCAGTTTCTAAAAAATTGTGCACTTTGAAAGAATTAAAATCCATTATGATAGGTTATCATTGGACCAGTTTTTAGGGGTCCACATTAGATGCCCTACATAGAGACTTCCCTCCACTTATCTTAAATGGTATGGAGATAGGACAAGTCATTTTTTCTTTACATGTTTGAAGTAAGTGTGAAAATGATTGAACATTGGCACATGTTTGCCAGAGCACTTGATGTACAAAATCATTTTCAGTAAATGGTCCCCTACCTAGTTGCTGCAACAATTGACAATACAAAAGCAGTGCCAAATGAATAAGTTGCTTTATGAAGAGTTAGAGGATCTTCTCAGTAATGCTGTTATGTTTGTTATATTAATTCACTGTGATAAACGTTTTAGATTAAGGCTTTGCAACATACAATTAACTTGATCTGTAAGACTGTAAACATGCTTGGGAATGTTACTTTATTCTATATTCTTTCAACCACTAAATGGACTTGGTCCATTTCTAGTATGCTTCCAAACTTGGACATACAATTATTGATAAGAGTTCAATTTTCATGCACTGTCGGTGTAAAAAGTTTACATTGTCTACACATCGCAACCAGTCATATGTGTATCTTTAGAATTAGTTATGATAAAAGTCAAATGTTTCTAATGATCTGACGGTTATGATTGATTGACAGTGTAAAAACTTATACTGAGAGTGTATATGAATTCAATTCATATAAGTAATTAAAAACTATTAAAACAAGATTTCTAGTCATCAAAAATTCTCTATGCTGGTATTTTCAAGAGAAATTAACTACTTTTGTATGGTTTACTTCGAAAACAGAAAGTTAATTACATCCACAAATGTTCATCATGGTTAAGATAAGATTACAAGCATCTGATGCAGCACAAGGTAGAGGCTTCAAATGAAGTACTCTCTGCTTGCTTCTATTACACGCAACCATAGAGAATTTGATTCACAGACATTACTTTATTTTTACAGCTTATATAATCCATCTTTTGCTTCTACTGACTTCAAACCATTATTAAACTGTGTACAAAGAACCTTCAGCCGACGATGAGAGTAAGATTTCTTACATGTTTCATCACTGTTTTATGCACTCAAGCTATATCAATTTTAGGTTTACATGGAAATTTCAGTTCAGAACATAGAGCTTTAAACTCATCAAATAGCAACATGCAAACAAAGCAACCTACTAGTAGTAAGCATTCTTCGCCTTTTTGAAGAAGCGTTTCCTTAAATTTTGCTCATATGCTATATTTAAATTCTGCTTCTATATGCTAACTAAATTTTTCTTATTCTATTAAGATGTAGGAAACTATGGAAGCATAAGGGAAGGAATAAAGTTGCACGGAGAAGATAAGAAATATATCAAGGAGGAAAAGTTTGAACGAGCTTATGACTCGATTAAGAAAGCTAGAGGAAAAGGAGCTAATGGTGGTGCAAATGATAATCGGTCTGAGCCTCGTCGTTCTGCAAGCTCTACACCATCCATGTTATCTTGGATTTCAACTGTGTGTGTAAGCTTAGTTTTAATATTAGTCTTCTCCTTCCATACTAAGTTGCTATGAATTTTCAAACACTTTGTGTCACATGTTTCTGTTTGAAGCTTCGGCTTCTTTAGAAGAGAAGAGCATTTTTGTATATCATGAAGTATTGTTGTCCTTCTAAATTCTCATAACTTGAATTTAAAATTTTAACATGAATAAATGCTTCAAGTTAAGCTTGTCACAGATTTTCAATTCCAATCAGAAAGGAAAATCGTCGATAGTATTATCTAAAGAGTTAATTCAACCGAGTAGCCCTCGAACCATGTTAGGTCTGCAAGGGGCGAGGGTGAATACAGAGATTTACTCCTCAGAAAAAAGTTTATAAGAGAGATCCTACCCTTGTTGTTCGACCGGGAATTGCCTCAGGTTGGAAGATGCATGTGGATGTCATCCAAAAATATTATCAATAAGATGTTTTCAATTGATAAATAACTACAATACCCGGTAACAGGTATTCAAATGTTTGAAGTCTTGTGCTAACTGCAACATATCAAATTAAATTGTTTACAGATTATAGAAGCTGAAACAAGTCCCATTAACATTTGCATATAGTTCAACAACCAAAAGTACCTAAAGAAAAACAAAAAAATACGAAACAAAACGCCGCCTTTAGAACATAGTGGTATTCCAAGTGACATTTTGTATCTTCAAATATCATACAAGAAGTCCTTGAACACTTTCATATGCTCATGTTGAAGAGCAATTGCCACAGATAAACTTCCATCATTTGTTGAGCTTGGAATTATGAAAGAAAGCCCTTCATAAGCAATCCCACCAGGTCCCATGAAAATAGGCCTTCCCCAACCAAAATCAGCATCGTGTATTGGAAGCCTAGCCCAACTAGTAATACCTAGATTCGGACACTTGAAAGTATGTGCACCGCGAACAAGGGCCTTAAGATCAGGTTGTAGCTCAAGAAAATCGAGAGCTGATCTCAAATACTCATTGTCCATTCGTGACAACGCGTTGTGAATTCTACTTGCAGCATACCATGTTGGTTTCGACATGAGATCACCGGCTATAGCTATAGGTGTTGTTGTGAATATCACATTGCCGAAGTAACCTGGTGGAGGAGGAGGTTGCAACCTTGCCCGTCCATCGGTTGCAATATACAATTTGGTTTCTTGATCATCAGGCAATGATCTTGCTTTGCAGACACTTCTCCAAACATGACCGGCTAACATCTCATAAGAGCTGTAGTGGATTGTGTTGCCGGCTTCTTTGGACTTAGCTTTCAATGTGTTGAGTTGTTCGCGAGTCAATTTGAAAATCGAAACTGCTGCACTGTCTGAGCCTGGTTTTGTTGGCTGTTGATGAGTCTTCATTGATGGTGGAGGTTTGTATTCGATGTGATCAAAAACAGGTCGGGGAGGATCACGGGCACGGAGTAGTATCCGGTCAATGAATGGTGGCATGGAAACGTCTAGGCCACGAGCTACATCTGACCATGTATTGATGAAATGAAGACCAGAAGCTCCATCTGCTACATGATGTTGCATACCAACACCAAGTGAGACTCCTCCACATTTGAAATATGTTACCTGCATAAATTGTGAAAGTCCATTAAATTGATGTATGTAACATAGTTAAGTACAGGTAAATCACAAAATTAAAGTCAAACTGTTAATTCATACTCTCTTCAGTCTCATACATAAGCAAAGATTCGTTAAATAATTAGTGTAACTTGTCTATATTATATATACATTAATTATTTAATAAATACGAAAATTGTTATGTATAATATATCATCAATATAAAGATTGTTCACACGATCAATTATGTCTAAAGTCACGCATATGATTGAATGTGATTTTATAACAATGTAAAACTTGTTACTACGGCTACATAAAAATTAATCTCTTTTTCCTTCCAAAAAAAAATAAGTAAATTTATTCTCTTTTTTTTTTTTAAGAAAAAATTAATCTTTTTTGGTAAGTTGCAAGAAAATAAGGCATTTTTTTCGCTTCATATTATTTATTCAATTAACAAAGGAATATTTTGTTCTCTTAAAAATAAAAAAAAGGAATATTTTGTTCAACAAAGAAAAAATATCAAAGGAAAATTAAAATCCAACACAAACATTTTAAACTATGTTTTTGCATAAAAATAATAATAAGATGCTATTTGCCAACACCTCTCCTGTGTTATAT
>Ga0099826_10002169_pt1 | contig 12499 bp, 4 predicted proteins | sample Mtrugardesep15_FD_76830 | JGI IMG/M metagenome (GOLD analysis project Ga0099826, IMG submission 76830) | Root nodule microbial communities of legume samples collected from California, USA - M. trunc garden sep15 | ecosystem: Host-associated > Plants > Roots > Nodule | place: USA: California...
AAACTTTCAACTTTATTATCCAAGAGTGATCTAAGTCAATTTGTTGTGAATGAGGAGATTCTTCTTACATTCATTGCTGCCTCAAGTAAGAGTTAACTCTTAAATAATCATAATTCGACATTTGCATGTGGCATTTGGTGCAGAAAGTTCATTATAATTTTTCTGATTGATTGTGCAGAAAGTTTATTATTCATTTAAAGAATAACACAAATAACTTGTTTGGATTGACTTATTTGATCTTATCCAATCACATAAGTACTTGTGAGACTGTTTGGCAGAGCTTATGGAAATAGTTTATGACATGTTCATAAGCTGTTTTCAACTTATTCCCATAAACTCCCCAGGATAGCTTACGAAAATAGCTTATATAAAAACAGATTATACATAAGCACTTATATGATAAGTGTTTATCCTATAAGTGCTTAATTAGGCGGTTTATCTAAACAGTTTCAAAATCTTCCGGACTTTTCACATTTGCGAGTTATATGCTTGAAGATGTTAGAATATACAAAACATCTCAAAATATATTCAAAGATATTTCATACATATTCTAACAGTATCAAATTACTTTCGTCTGAACGAACTAACAGCTAGGTCCTGATATTCAATGCAGAGGTGGACACGCCGCTGCAATGCCGTACTTCAGGTACAGATCTATTCTACACATGCCTTTAAATGAATAGCCAGGTTTTTGACCACTTCTTTAATCACAAATTGAAAACAAAGCTGTTGCATCATATTATCAAATTTTGATCTGAATATGCCATCTATTATTGATGAAAATTCCTCATTTCTTGCTACATTTCAAGAAAAAACTTAATTTCTTTCTCGATACAAGCCAACTGGCTAAGGATATCAGACAATTTTTTTGTCAAATATTTAAGTACTTCCTACACTGATTTTCACACCAAAAAACAAATTGTTTTTCTCAATGTTCATCGAAAATGAAACCGTATATTGGCTTTAGTTAATTGTTTTCTAAATGCAGCTTTAAATTTCTTACTTTTAAACATGACACAAATGTTTCTGTAAAAGTAATTTTTTTATCACTTTCTTAGGTCAGAAGCTTGTATCTAGCTGTTCTCAAGCAAGGAATAAGCTTGTCAATATCTATTCAGGTAATGTACAAATTTGTAAATTAAGAAGAGTGTGAGAGTTCAACTTTTTTAAATTGTTGAGTATAATTTGAGTTTTTTGTTTTGGTAGGAAATGAAAGGACTATAGAATTTTTTCTTCTATTTGAGTCATTTCTGTTGGTGCTACTAATTGGACTTGTAAGATTCTGCTGTACATTTTGGGCTAAAAAGAAACTTCAAGATCAAGGCCTTGGAACTTTCCTTGACAAGCGAGTAAGCCGAGACCTTTCTGTTTCTGTTTTTCTCCTCCTTCTCCTAACTTTCTTGGTTTCCTGACCTAAAAAAGTTTGTTATTGAGTCCTTCAACATGTCAATAATTTGAAATTGAGTTCCTACGTTTTAAATGGATCTCAGAACTTTTAAATAATTTGTAACTCGGCCCTTCAAAATCAAGGACTCGATTACAAATTATTTAAAAGTTTAAGGATCTATACAGAGTATTAAAAGTTCCGGGACTCAATCAAAGCACATAATCTACGTCAATTACGTACTTTTTTAATCAAGGGAGTGTCTTTCTTCACGAAGTAAGAATATACATTCTTTCACAACTCACATGTTTGTACCCTTTGGACCATTCAGTGCTCTCTTCAACTCCAAAAGAAAGCTTTGGTTAAAACAATTTCCGAGCTCGAGAAAAAATCTGCAGAAGAATCAGTGGACAATGAAGTTTACCAAAAATTAGGTGATATAGTAAGAAAAAAGGAAAACATAGAGAGGAAGCTATCAACCACCTATAGTTTAAGAAGGGACAGAACAAACTCAAGATCAAAATCTATGCTTCCTTTACAAATCGGAAAAACAAAAAGCTACTCATTTCAAGGTACAAAGAAGCAGAAGCTGACAATGTTTGAGACAATGAGTGATGCATCTAGTGAAAGCAGCATTGAAGAAGAGATAGACATAGTTGAGGTATTAGATCCATCTGCTAAGGAGAAAGGAAAAACACCTATTGTAGAGGTTACTTCAATTTCAACCAATGATGAGTATTTTACAAATCCTTTAGATGTAACTTAACTTTGAAGTTGTAACAAATATATTCATGTACATAGTTAGTCGTGTACTTCAGCAGTATCATACATGTACCTAGGAAGTAGCAATATTGTTAATTTTCTTGTTAATGCGCAGAGCAGAGAATATTGTTTTCAAAGTTGAATCCATGAACCATGATGATGAAAAGAGCAGAGAAAAAAAGTTCTCTTGACCCTAGCAGAGAGTAAATATTGTTTTCAAAATTGAATCCATGAACAAGCTTACGGTCTACGGGAGCAGTCCCCGTTTAATGGCAATAATGAGCCGTAGGGCATTCATGATGAATACCGCAAGGGAAACTCCTTATTCGGACTTAGAGTTTATCGATAGAAAAGGTCACAAGAGAACAACCTTACCATTGCATCAAGATCTCGCCTTCACCATGTGAGAAAAGATGTAAACGAAACATTAACATTTAATTTTTTTTTCCAATGTACATGATGTAAACAATATTTATCAAAAAAATAAAATAAAATAATGTAAAAACACACACACACATTCTGACTCTAGGAGTAAGTTTTTAGACTTACTATAAATCTTGACCTTTGATTTTGATGTTAATCAACGGCTATGCTTAATGACAACTAGTTTCCTAATTTTAATATTACTCTAAATCGCAATGATGACATCATTCACACACCTCCAATTCAATTATGTCAAACCATCTCATCACTCAAGGACCAATTGATAATGTAACGTATGGAATATTTATTTACACCTACAAATAGTTATCATGTTAGTATATAGGCGATTAGAGGATTAATTTCTCTACCATTATAAAAAAGTGGATTGATTTTCCTTGGACGATGGAATGGTTAATTCTTTCTCAAGTCAAGTAACTAGTTCATGGATCTTGAAGATATCAAATTCAATCAAAGCTTAGTAGAATTGGACGATGAAACACTAAACCTATGCTCCATAATTATCTAAATTGTCATTCTAAATATTAAAATAAAATTTAATCATATTGATTTATTAACTCGTTAGTTTATTTAAAATTTAATCTCATTTTAATATGGAGTTGACGCAAGATCGTAGGTTCAATTTTCGCTGTTGATAAAATAACATTTTGGTGGATGATTTGTAAATACATACAAGAATGTTATGGAAAACCTCTCTGACACTCTCTTAAACTCTTTAAACTACTAGTCCACATCATTAGTTTTAAACCCCTATATACAGGATAACCACTTTGCTAGTTGAACCACACACCTTTTTTTTATTCAAACAAAAAAAAATCACTAATCTTCTTCTTTGTGATTAGCAAATTGTACACAAAATGAATCTTATCATTGATGACGATATCAACGATAGTAACATGAACCCTAAAAATGAATTCAGAGAAGGACCTTTAAAGTTTCATGATTTTTTTCTTTTTCTTCCTCAACTGGATTTTTGATTCCCCAAAGGGTTGACTTTAGATGTTAATTCGGAGAATGGATAAAAATTGAAGTAATTTTTTATAACTAACAGTTTTCTTTTTGAAAGTGAAAGAGTCGATGAAAGGAAGTGGAATTATGTTAATATTTTAATGTTGTTTTTAATGAAGGAACTGAACAAAAAGAAGTGGGATCCCTATCCCTAATCCCTAATCGTTGTCTCTTCACATCGCGCTACATTTTTTTTCCCTCTCAAAAACATCACATAATTCTAAGAGTCTTATTGAATTAGAATTTTAATAGACAATTTTTATTTAATCTTTTTTTGTGAATTTTAAAAGATGTTGTAAGATTTTAATGACTTAAACTTAAGAGATTTTATAGGACTATCAAAATTTACTATTTGAATTTCAAAAGATTTATATCATTTTTTCAAAAAAAAAAAAAAGATTTATATCATAATCAAAATACCTTATAAGTTTAAAGAAATAAGTGAGAAATGATTATAATGCACTTCCTTTTACAATATTTTTCGTATACACTCTTTTATTGATTTTTTTTCGAGTTAAAAGAGATAATGGAAAGAGAGAAAAGTAAAAAGGGAGAGAGATAGGTAAATAGAAGAGAGGGGATAAAATCTTTTAAAAAATAACAATCCATAAAAATATCATGTTTTCATAAAAGACTAAAAATTCTACAAAATTCAATTTTTTAAACAATTTATAGATAAAATTGACTAACATATTCAAAATGAATGATTTAAAAGTTATACAATCCACCAGTTGAAAATGGTTTTAGGACACTCTTTAACTCATTTTACTCTTTTTCTTTTATTAAAATATCTGATTTTCACATCTATAATGTTTTTTATTTTGTGATTTCATCGTCATAATGCGACATTAGTTTGTTCGTCGTATTTGTGCGACACTATTTGTCTTTCTTGTTTCGTTCATATATTTGTTCGGTTCAACTTGTCAGATCAACTTCAATCTAGTGCAGATCCAATCAACGACTTTGACATCGTCCACGTTGCACATCCGAGACATAAATATTTCAGAGATTTGAATATAGTCGTATGTGTATACTTTTGTACTTTGTTTATTTTATGCTATTAACATGAATGATGTAAGTTTCTTCGCGAATTCATCTTTTTTGCTTTTCACAAATTCGCACCGTATCTATGTAATCTATCACTTTGAAAAAATGAATATCATTTAATTTTGTGAAAAAAAAAAATCCTAAAAATATCGAATCAAAATTCAACAAAGTGCTAGTTGCCAATTTGAAATTTTATTTTAGAGAAGTGAGGTGGACCAATGAAAGAGGAAGCTCCAAAAGCGTTACTGTACAAAATATTCATATCTTTTTTAACGAACCTTGTGATGACAATTGACAGAATAATAATAATATTCGCGCTACAATAATTCAATCCATTTTTCATTTTCCCATCAAATCTAAAATATCCGGCGATGGCAACTCCGAACAACAACCACCGTGAAAAGCACCGGCGAGTTGCCGCCAATAACAACAACCACCGTTCTCGGAAACGATCTTTCAAAAGAGATATTGAACACGTCGCTTCTGAGACTTACTTGATGACTCGTCTTGCCTTCACGCTTCTTCAATATCTCGGGTAGATACTTTTATTCTCCTCTATTTAATATTGACTTTACACCGTCAGTGTAAACGTTTATTTGCTACATCGGTTTACACCTTCGTCAATGAATGAAAATGAATATGGCACGTCAATTAATGAATACGAAAAAGCATGGACACCCCCTCGTATTAGGCGTGTTCTGGCGTCGGACACTACATGTTGTCTCCGACACAACACCGACACTTGTAATTATATTGAATTATGTGATTTATTTTCAAATTATTAGTTGTATCGACGTGTCAATGTCGTGTCTGTGCTTCATATTATGAACGCACGTGAGTAGTCACTTGATGCGATAACACATCTTTGACGTATGTGTGAGATAAGTGTGTCTAATATAGGTTTACACTGTCGGTGTATAAAAATTAATTTAAACTTGATTTTTTTTAATGAGATTAATATTTATTTAGTTCATTAATTAAATTTAACTAACGGTGTATAATTATTTTACACATTATATTATATGTATTGTCACATCAATTAATGAATATCAAAACACATGAGTATGAATTGACATATTCATTGATTAAAATGAAACACATCATTGGATGCATATGTAAATAACTGTACTTTTTTTTTTGGTGGTGGCTGGGGTTTGAACCTCGGACCTTGCATATCTTATGCATTGTCCCTATTAGCTGACATAAGCTCACGAGGACTAAATAACTGTACTTTGATGCTAATTAAGTAGTTTTATAGTGTAACATGAAAGTAGTAAATAGCTTTAGTGTTTGAAGGTTTCAATTTTTTGTTTTTTTAAAGAAAAACGTGTTGTTTGGATAAGTAGCTAAATTATCAGTTGTCGTACACGTGAGGGAGGTGTTAGCTCGGTGGTAAGAATTTAACTTTGTAATACTAAGTTCGAATTCTTTCTGGGACGGTTGTCAAATGACTTAAATCAATGAAAAAAAGAAGTTAGTTTAATTGATGTTACATGGTTTATGTATCTTGGGTCCGTATAAAACAACAGAGAAATAAAAGGAGATGTAAATCATTGAATTCATGTTGGTTATGAAATGGAGGATGACCTCAGGTGTTTTATGTGATACGGAAGTACCACTGCAATGGAAGGGAATATTTTATCAGGTAGCTGTAAGACAAGACCGACAATGTTGTATGGGATAGAGTGTTGGGCAGTAAAGAAACAACACGAAAATAAATTAAGTGTAACAAAGATGAGGATGTTGCGTTGGATATGTGGTAAGACTAGATGAGATAAGATTAGAAATGACAGTATTAGAGATAGAGTTGGGGTAGCACCTATAGTAGAAAAGATGGTAGAAACTTGAATTAGGTGTTTATGTTATATGATAAGTGGTTATGTTATATGATAAGTCCTAATAAGCTCTTTCAAACACCCCCTTCGTCATAAATAGTATATGTTTTAGAAGCATATGCATACATGTTAAGCTTTTATTTTCATAACCTGCAATAACAAGGCCAAAACTGCTTGAAGTATTTCGTAAGTATTTTTCTGAAATTTGCCTGTATTGTTGAGAGGTTTTGGTTGAAACTCCGAAAGAAGATTAAGAGAAGTAAACAGTCCTGTTCAAAAGAATTTGCTGATATAATTGTTGCTTCTAATATGCACCAAAGTCCTGATATAGGACTCGTTATGTTTATATGCATCAAGATTATTTTGTTGTGGCATAAATTAAATCCTGATTTGTGATCTGCGTTGTGTTTGATTTTCTATTGAAATTCTTTTCAGGGTTGGTTACCGTTGGATTACGCAATTTCTAGCTCTTGTTATATATGCCATGTTTCTTTTGCCCGGCTTTCTTCAAGGTTTGCTACTTCACCTTCAGGGATATAGTTGATCATATATTTTCTTAACGATTTTGTTTAATTAAAGTAGTCAATGTTGTCTCCTTCCGGTTTTCCAACGACATTAACAGCAATCATCTCATTTATTTGTCTCTTTAGTTTTTATCTTTCCCTTACTATTTATTTTTTGCAGTTGCATATTGCTACTTCTTCTCAAACAAGGTAAAGCGAAGCATTGTTTACGGAGATCAGCCTAGAAACAGGTAAATTAAAACACTAGTAAATATATCCTGTGATATTGATCATTCCATGCACTTGGTGCCCAATTTCATGTGAATTGTGGTTTTGCAGGTTGGATCTATATCTACCGGCTGATGTCTGTGAACCTAAGCCAGTTTTGATCTTTGTAACTGGGGGAGCATGGATTATTGGGTGAGTGGTTTTGCTTGAAATCTGGTGTTAGCTGTTAAGTTACTCGCTGCGTTGTTGATTCTTATTTGGAGCATAAATTAGTACGCCCTTTTCCATGTTCAGCAATGTAGTTAAAATCACGCGAAAGATCGTAGGGTAATATGATCTCAGTCGTCCTTTCCAATCTACCGCGTGAGCAGAATTGTATTTGGCTTGGATTGGACGACATCACGTGCGAGATCGTAGAAATCAAGGGATAGTGCAATCTCAAACAACTCTGAAATTCACCCCAACTGACCATGTGCTTTGCAAGTTCAGATACAAAACAGTTTCATCATCTAAGCTATAGTGCAATGATTCCTTTGTTGTTGGAAATGCCATATACCTTGAAAAGTGGCGAGCAGTGTTTGTGCTTCAATTATAAATAAATACAGACAGAACTATTGGGTGTACATGTAACAAAATAATTTAACGGGTGGCAATTGATAGCTGCTTCAATTAAGAATGATATCACGCCCAGTGGTTGAAATTGAATTTTGAAAACTCAGTCAGACTTAAAGGATTTAGTTGATTTAACAGTCAGTTTGAATTCTTTCTTGCTTTCTCATACCAAAAGTTATTGTTCTGAAGCACCTATACTAATTTCGTTGTGTATATGCATTTATATTATATACATACGTTAATTATGTATTACCTTTTAAATATAAATTAATTCTCCTTGGATTTTGATTCAGGTATAAAGCATGGGGAACCCTTTTAGGACTACAGTTGGCAGAAAGAGACATTATGGTGGCATGCATTGATTACAGGTACCTGGTCTCAGTTCAGGAAGTGCAAGATTGAATCTACAATTTACCTTTGGTCCGACTTCCTCTATGTTTGAGGTATTCTGGTGGACAAATTGGGCGTTTTCTAGTCTATTCCTCTATTTTAGGGTATTGAGTCTAGGCTAGTCATAATTTTTCCCCCTCGGTAAAAACTATTATACATCACCCTTACGAGAACATGTCTAGAATGAATATCTTAATGCTTGATAGCTTAGAGGTAATAAAGACGACCCAAGGATAAATTATTAACCCCTCTTTGAATACTAAGTTTATTCTATATGTAGCATTTAAATTATCTTCTTTATGTGTGAATGCAGAAATTTTCCTCAAGGAACCATCAGTGACATGGTAAATGATACTTGCCAGGGAATTTCCTTCGTCATCAACAACATAGCTAGTTATGGAGGCGACCCTGATAGGTGACATGATACGACTATACATGATTCTTTTTCATGATATCTTTATACATTGAGATTGATCTTTTTTCTTTTTATTGATAATTATGTTATAGGATTTACCTAATGGGACAATCTGCTGGTGCGCATATTTCGTCGTGTGCTTTACTGGAACAAGCAACCAGAGAAACTAAAAATGGAGATGGTGTTTCTTGGAGCGTTTCGCAGTTAAAAGCTTATTTTGGTTTATCGGGAGGGTAAGACATTATCTTCTGTGATACAAGAAAACGGTCCATTTCAGTAACATGTCTAGTACTTTTTGTGTCTTCTAGAAAATGGACTCAGTTATTTCACATAATGAGGAGTGTTAGGAACAATCCCTTATTTGTTGAAATCAATGAGTCACTCACTTTTGAAATGGGTCCTGCATAAAGTAGTGGGACCCACATGTATTTCATCCAATGAGGGAGGGAGTGTTGAAAAGAGAGTGGTCCTAGCACTTCTCTTCATAGAATTTCCTGTTATCCATTATTGATGTTATTTTTGATAGAAAGGTGCCTCTTAAGCTGAAAGAGAGGAAAGTTTTTACCATGCAGCCATTAGACTACCTAGTTGAGGAACAATTGCATATAAGTTCCAGATTTTCAAGAGAGAACCTTACCTAGAAGGAACATTGGATTGGAACAAAAACAAAAGAAGAAAAAATGAGGGAACATTAGCTGGTAAAGGACCAACAAGTGCATAATAAGATATAAGTGTTGCAGAGAAGGGAATGTTGTGTTGGATAAGTGGCCACATTAGAAAAGATAAAATCAGAAGCAAATGTATCAGAGAAATTAGAACGAGCACCTATTGGTGAAAGTCGTAGAATTAATTCTACAATGATTTGAGCGCCAAGAGAAGAAGGCCAACATAGTTTAGTCAGAAGAAGTTCATCAAGTAGAGTTTAGCCAATTTGGGTATATTAAGATCTTTAAAAACTCAAATGAAACCATTAAAAGGGATTTAGACCTAAATAAATTATCTGAAGAATTAGTTTAGACAAAAACAATGACATCATTTGATTTGTGAGCTGATACTACCTAACATGAAACTGATTTGGATTTTGTTGTTGAGAAGTGTTCTGCCTCGATTATGGAAAATTTGATACCCCTTTTCTTCTGTGGTAGAAGGCTTCAGATCCTAAAAATGCATTCAAAATTCCTTCCTGTGACTGGAAACACTGGTGGTGGCTTTTAATAGCAGAGCATTATGTTTCGTGAGAGCTAGTGCGATTCTCCGAACGCCTATTAAATTACACTCACAATACTGTTAAAGCATAGTGGCCATATACATAGATGTTCTAGAATAAAAGTTTGATGCACCGTATTTTTGTAGACAATTATCGTCATTAATGTGCTTTATTTTGCGAAAGTAATCTTGAAGGAAGTGATCTCTGGGGACCATATCTTTAAAATAAATTTGCTTCTAATCGTAATAATCAATAGCATGGTACACGTCACAACATATTCTATATTTTTTAGACTGTCAAACCTCATTAAGTGATAATGTTTTAAGTTTAAGTGATGCCCTTGGGTCATTGATAGTATTTAAGGTAAGGGAAGGCCATTTAACAAGTATATTTGTTGTATGCATGCTAATGATCATGGTGATGTCCATCCATCCTAGTTTTGTAAATTACAACCACCAAGTGCTGGACCAGTAAGCTATTAATCTATTTAATATATATGCTTAAAGTGATGAGAAAATTGGCGTAGTCTCTTGTTCTAAGGGTTGGTCTTTTGTATGTTTCAATAATCATTTTCATTTTATTTTTGCTTTTCACTAGGCAAAGAGATTTAAAAAAAGTGGTTTCAGTCTTGTTTTGTGAGATTAAGTCCAGTCAGGTCACTGACAACTGTACCACTGAATTATGTTCCCTGATCCATTAGTTTATATATGTCAAAGGATCATCAATTAACCCATTCAACATGTGTGCAGATACAACTTATTGGATTTGGTCGATCACTTTCACAATAGAGGGTTGTATCGTTCCATTTTTTTAAGGTATGTCCCAAATAACTTGGTTTCTTTACGGCTATGGTGTGTTAAATCATCTTCGAATTCTTATAACTCAATTATCATTGTAGCATAATGGAAGGTGAACAATCTTTGAAGAAATTTTCTCCCGAACTCAAAGTTCAAGATACGTGCATCAAAGATTCCATTCCTCTCTTGCCCCGTATCATTCTTTTCCATGGAACTGGTGATTATTCCATACCATCAACCGCGAGGTGAGTGTGTAGACTTGAAATTCATTGACGTCATACTATTTTACGGCATTGGAAGAAACTACTACAGTTCTTAATGATAAATGTTCGAGTTGTATTGTCAGCAGAATTGGCTTCACTTATAGATATAACTGAATGATTGTTTGCAGTGAAAAGTTTGCTGATGCTCTTAAGGAAGCTGGGGCTAGTGCTGACCTGATTCTATATGATGGGAAAACACATACAGATTTGTTTGTCCAAGTAAGTTAAAATTTATGGCATATTCTCTGTGTCTAACTAAAGTCAGTTTTTAATTTTTTTTACTTAATAATACAGATTTAAATGATTTCTATTATGCAATTTTTTTAAAATCACTCAAGTAACAGTTAATTCAGAACGTGTAAAAAAATTAAAGGGGAGAAGGAAAAATTAGTTGGATGTTATTTTAAATTGTGTTCAGAGTTAGAATAACTCGAGTCCGTAACAAATCGAGAGAAGTCAGGGGGGAGTTTCTGGTCTTACAAAGACCTGGATATCAATGTTTACTTTCTGTATTGTTCATATCCCATCTGGGTTCTGATATATCCTAGGTACAGAACTAGGGATTTTTTTCAACAATTCTCTAGCCTGTTGTTCCTTTGACATATGAGTATCTGAATATTAGCTTTCTAATGGATATGATGGGAATTTTGGTCATTTTTTGTGTTAAAATACAGTTTCGGATTCTCCCATGTTAAATTTCACCACGTCAAATGAAAATTGTGTCATTTCTCTTTCTTTAAAACATATAGAATTTTTTTTCAAATATTTATGAAGAAAGTGAAAGACACAATTTTTACATGAGATATTTCATTCCCGTTTATATATATTTTTTTTACATGGCTATCCCTTAGAGGGTGATAGGCACAATTTTATAACGTGAGATAATTTTTGACTTAAAGATCTGTCAATTTTTCAAAATGTTGTGTTTTGTACTTACACTTGGGCCTGTTTGTATCGGCTTATATGAACTTATCTAATGCGATAAGCACTTGTGAGATTGTTTGTGGAAAGAAATTATGAGACTATTTATTCCATAAACTGTTTTCAGCTAATTTCCAAAAGTTTGTGAAAATAGTTTGGCTTTTTTTTTATTTTTTATGTTTTATTTTTTTATAGAAGTAGATTATTTATAAACACTTATCTGATAATTACTTATGCGATAAGCATTTAATTACACCGTTTATCCATACAGGGCCGTAAGGCAGAGCTTCAATTGGAAAATACTTGTTATTTTGTTTTGTCTAACGAGCTTCTTTTTTTCTTTTCGAACAAGCTGTCTAAACAAGCTTCTTATTTTCAACTGTGCTGTCAGGATCCGCTCCGAGGTGGTAAAGATGACTTATTTGATCATGTACTTGCTATAGTACATTCCGATGATAGTGATGCTCTTGCAAAGGATGCCGTAGCGCCACCAAGACGACGGCTTGTTCCTGAGATTTTATTAAAGATAGCCAACAATATCAGTCCCTTCTAACATTGTTGCTGGCTGGATTTTCATCTTTCCCTTCACATTTTATACAGCATTTTGTGTATTCATGAACTTCTCTTGTTTTAGTGTGTGTGTATATATACCTCAAACTCTTCATTCATTGAATCGCACTATATTT
>Ga0099826_10002170_pt1 | contig 12495 bp, 6 predicted proteins | sample Mtrugardesep15_FD_76830 | JGI IMG/M metagenome (GOLD analysis project Ga0099826, IMG submission 76830) | Root nodule microbial communities of legume samples collected from California, USA - M. trunc garden sep15 | ecosystem: Host-associated > Plants > Roots > Nodule | place: USA: California...
GGACCCTCTTCTTAAACTACAACCCCTAATTCCTTAGGTGGTCTAATAATCCTTGAAGGTTTAAGCACGTTAACCTAATATCACTAACAAACGATTATCCATTCCTAGACTAACCATGTTTTAGAACAATTCAATGATTCTAAGTTAAAAGCTAGGGTCAGTAGTCATTCATACTCTCGATGTTTATATGTGATCAAGATATAAAAGAATTAAAACAATTGAATTTAATAAAAACTAGATTGTCATTCACAAATAATAGAGTTTCACAGCAACATGGATCAATTAGGGTTACATAGAATCATCATCATACCTAATCTCTAAGAGATTTAACTACTCATAATCGAGTTTACAAATAGCATAATCAATATAGAAATTAAAACATACATGAACTGATAAAAGGATGAAGAAATCTCCCTCCTAGCCGTCTCTAGATGTTGAAATCGCATTTTGCTCTCCAAGATTCGTAACCCTTGTTTTCATAATAGTCTTCAACTTAAATATGCACAAAAATTCTCCCAAAATCGAGTCACGTTTTAAGTCAATCGTGCCACGATTTTCACCTTGTGTAACAAGAAACTGAATTAGGCTTTCACCAAATCATGTCAAGTTTTAGCAATCGTGACACATTTTCCTTAACTTCAAAACATTGCATTCTGCTTGAGAAATCGTGCCACGTTCACCAAATCGTGACACGTTTTCAGTCTTTGATTTTTCTTCAGTTTTTCTTGCTTTCTTGCTGCTTAAGTTGTCTTGCGAACTCCAAAATGTGATAAAATTTACATAAAAATTACGTAATGACAACATGTCATCAGTATTCACCAATATTAGGAATGTGATGTGGAGTATCATATCATATTTTATGCTCTGTTTTTAGTACTTTCTTTGCATTTGAAGAAAAATAATATGAGATTTAGAGGAGTGGTCAATGGTTTTAGGAACATATTGTATTGTTTTCACTCAAGTCGTTGTAATTCACTTTAATCCTAAATCATGCAACTTCATATGTGTTTTGAGTGTTTTGTAGTGAGAAATCATATAAATCGATAAATCAAGACATCACAAGAAGGATCAAGGATATCAAAATTGAAGACCAGTGGTTCCTAAAAGGTTTTTGAAGACAATACAAAGTGAAGAAAATTCATTTCAAGTTCCTAGGAGTTTCTAGATGGAAGAACGGTTGAAAATAGGACGAAATCGCAAAAATTTGCACATGAGAGGCTGTCATAAGCACCCATGTGCCTGGAACTCTTAGGCTCTAAACTAATGCAGGGAAGGACACCAAACACCCGTTAACGGGTTAAGGTATGTAGTCTTTAGTCGGAGTAGTCACTAGGAGCCAAAAGACCCTCTTATGACCGAAGGCTCTGCAACACGTTGGAGAACTTTTAGATCCTGCCTTGCGCCTCAGGCAACATTTTCTACTGCCTCAGGTACCCCCTACGTCTAGGTCTATGCGCCCCTGCGCCCAGTTGTGACCAGAATTGGCAGTTTGCTTGTTTTCCAAGCTAGATCGGTGCAAAAAGTCCTATTTAATTGTCTTCAACCCTAAGTAATCATTTGCTATAAATAGAAACTCTTGCACACATTATTATTCATTCAGAAAGCTAGCGGTTCAAGACAAGGGTTAAGCATCAGAGTTCCAAGACAAGAACTCCATCTTCCGCTTGTTCTCTCTAGGGTATGTTTTTCTATTGTTTTGTTATGATGTCTATTGCCATGAGCAACTAAACCTCGTGGTTAGTGTTCTAAGATGAACCCCTTCTTATTTGTTGGATTCAATTAATAAAGTTTTTTTTTCAGTTATGCTTTTCTTGTGTACGATTTAAATTAATCCTTGTATGTTCTTAATGCTTTTTCAAAAGAGATCTCCGTATCGTAATCTTGAAAATTGATCTGTAGATGGAAAGTAGGATTAACAACCCAAAATTCTTTATTTGTTCATGGCTTTTCTAATTACTTATTTCATAATTATGTTAATGAAATTTAAGTTTGAAATCTAACATTTTCTACTCTCTTTTTTTAGGAACGCCGTAGTATAACTAGGTTAAGTCGAACATACGTTGTCGTAAGATGTTTTAATGGAGTTTTAATCCTTAGTTTTAGTAAATCATGAGTATAAACCACGTAATTGATTGTTTTCTAAGTTAATTCCAACAAAGACGAAGGAGGAATTCAACGATTCTGTAATCACCGTTAATAATCTGAATCACAAACCTAATGTAACATCTAAGAAAATTTCTGGTACTACAGACCAATGTAATTTTGAAAAGAAAAAAAAAATGAACTGATAAGGCTTAAATAATATTAGGAATTTTAATACTACAATTACATATATTTCAAAATGTACAACAAGAATTTACAGTCTTGTAAACGACTCTGACCGTGATCCGGTAACGAAGAACTCTACATTGAACTGTTGACGAGTAGTCCGGACATACTCTTCAACTTTCGAATGTCATACTTAACTTGAAATTATCATCCAAACATAGTGAATACAGAGACTCAGTAACATATAATATACAATAAAATGCACTTTGATGTTCTCAACCATGTCCGGTGTACTAGACATAGAAAAAGCTCTCTCATCAATATTACTAATTAATAAACTCTTATTTATCTAACAATTTACCAAATACACAATGGTTTATATACATAGGAATTCGTCCTATTCGTATATTATTTACTTTAGTTGCACTCTACAACTACTTATAATTCTTTAACCAAGTCAAAAAGAATATAGCATGAGTAATATATCTCTTTGTGCAAATCAACATATAAGAATAAATGAGTATTGCAGAGAGGAAGTAGTCTTGTCAATTTTAATTGCAAATACTCCTAAGTGTGAAGGTACTTAGGAATAATCTACCTACTAGTGAAGTAAACTTATTCGCAAGCGGCGTCCCACTTACTACTTCACTAGCTCTTACCTCACAGTTTATTTGATTTCTTTATGTCTATATGTAATGAATACACTTAGAGCTAACTTTATACTTGCTGCAAAAACTTATTATTACAATATACTACAATTATCTCACAACTATGTACAAATAGTTACTTATATCAACATAAAGCAAATTTAGTATATGACATTGCAACTTATTTCTATCTGGTGTTTACACACATATAATACATACACAGAACTAGTGCATTTTTCTTTTTATATACCTAAATTACTTTCAAAGTACAAAGTAATTTAAACTATAATTTCTATGAAATTATACTTCTATTTCTTGAATCCCAAAATAAATTAATAACAATTCATATTATTTATACCTTTACTAACATTACCAAAAACAACACAGAATTAGAGTTTTCATGTCCAATTATCTAAATTAATTTTCCAAATTTAAATTCTAGAATCCCTAATTCCACTTTTCCTCTCATTAACCCTAAATCAAGCACATGCAATCAATAATTATTAAGGAAATTAAGTACACCCTAGAAAAGTTTTGAGTTTGGGATAAGACTATGTTACCTGAACGGGTTTAAACCCAAAACTTGGTCATTTCTTCTTCTCTCCCCCAATTTGAAACCCTAGCTTCCCTTTTCAAAATATATCTTCTTCATCCTTCCAATTTTCTTCTTGGATTCTAGCCTTATCACCTCTAATTGTCTTTGAAACTTCTCTTCCTCTCCCTTTGTCTCTCTCTCTCACGGCCTCTTCATGTTCTCTCCCTTTGCTGTTCTCTCTCTACTTGAACCTTTCCTTCTTCTTTTCTCTGCTACATCTCTCACCTTCTCTCTAATTTTGTTTTCCCCTTTTCTTTTCTTTTCTTTTTCTTTTGAGTGTTGGTGATATCGTAATAATAAGAGGAACGGTGTGTAAGGATTTTCCTAAAGTGCCCTTAGCCTAAAGAAGTAATTCCTCATGTATCTTATACTATAATATTTTTGGGCAAATTGAAAATTTGGAATTGTTCACTCTGACAATTTACTTGGTCTAATCTTTGAACACTAACCCATAATCAAAACATATATGGTTTTGCGAACAATATAAATAATCATACATTGAAGTATAATGATTACTACTACTACTACTACTAATAATAATAATAATAATAATAATAATAATAATAAATATTTGGTCATGAAATTTCGGGATGTTACACCTAATCTCACATTGGGCAGGGCAATTAAACCCTGCAACTCTATTCAATTTTCTTTTAAATTCACTATTTAAAATAAGTTTTATTAACAACTAAGTTGAACGACAATCCCTGTGGAGAACGATAAATTTACTACTTTATTACTAGTTACGATTTGGTGCAGTACTTGCCAATTTCTTCCATCAATTTTTTACCTATTTGTTGGGTATTGTTGATATTTTGACAAGGTAATCAGTGAAATTTATTTTGTGAATAATTAGGTTAGGTTAGGTAGGTTTTATTGCAGTTTTATTTTCTGTTTATTTAAATTTATTGTTTATATTATCAAGCAAAAACTCCTTAGTGATAAGATTGAAGTACTAGCTAAGAGGCTGGAGGCCCAAGAAGTAGCAAAGATGTCCATCGATGGTGTATGTTGTGACTTTTGTGAGAAATCTCATGAAAGTGGTGCATGTATTCCAGCAAATTTGGGGTCATGTATATGGGTGTTTACACAAGGCAACAATTAAATCCTTACTCCAACACTTACAATCCATGTTGGTCTGAACTTCCAAATTTCTCTTGGAAAGGAAACAATTCTCTTAACCCACCTCAAACATCTAATCATCATCCACCTAAAAATAACTTGGAAGAATTACTAACCCAATACATAAAGACAACACAGTCAAATTAAAGCCATCTCGAAAAATCAAGAAGAAGCCCAAAGAAATAATAAAGCTTCCATCAAATATCTTGAGACACAAATTGGAAGTATTTATACATATCTTGTTCACATGTCTATAGTGGGATTCTCAAGAACAACTTTAGACAACCCAAGGGAAGAAAGTTTCAAAATGGTGGTGAAGGATAATGATGTTGAAAGCATATAGAGCAAATCTGAAAATGAAGAAGATAACTCGAATGGAGAAGAGGATGACAACAAAGAACTCAAAGATGTGGAGTCTTTTACCCAAGATCTACATCAAAGGTTTACAAGTGAAAACAGTGTCCCTAGAGAATAAAAGAAAAAACTGGCGAAGAAAAATTGATCAAGTACAAACTCTTCAGGAAAGTTGCTTTAACACCATAACTTTTAGCATCGTTAAAGCATAAACCTGAATGGAGAAAAAGTTGGTAGAAATTCTTCTTAGTTGAACAACTTCTTGAGGAAAATCCAGTCATAAAATCTCAAAAGAGGAAAGAAAGTGAAAAGAAAAACAAATGTTGAATCAGAGAATGACTTCCAAAAACTAGTTGAAGACATGTAGAAATTGGAAATATAAATACCAGTCCTAAAACTAATTAAACTAGGACCAAAGTTGGTGAAGTTACTAAAAAATTTCATTCAACGAGAAGAGGAACAGTTGGGCAGAAGGGAATTTGTTAAAGAAGTTACAAATTTTCCAAGTGAAAAGACCTCTAGAACGTAGAAGACCCGGGCTGTTTCAATCTCCTCGTTTCCATCAATGGAACCTACATCGGTGAAGCTTTATGTGACCTAAGGTCCAACATTAACCTGATACCCTTTGAAACTATTGAAAAGATTGAAGGGTTGCACCTACAACCAAGCAATTCTATAATATGACTTGCAGATGGTTCAAAAACCCAAGTAGATGGGATAGTCAAAGATGTAAACGAATTTACTTTTCCTACACATATTAAAGTTATGGGGATGACAGATTAACAAGAGTGTTCCCTACTTTTGGGAAGATCATTCCTTGCTACTGCTCAAGTTCTCATAGATGTGGAGAAAAGGAAGATCATGATCAGATCGAATGGTGATTCTCAGACGTATAACGTTGCTAGCAATGTAGAAAGACAACCCTCTGACGAGACATGCAAGATGGCAAGGGAAAGGTATTCACACATAACCACAACACTCAAGAGGCCCAAAGTGGAACAAACTAAAGAGCCGGAGAAAGATCTAGGTGAACAAACAAGCATATGGGAATATCTAGCTAGGGCCGAAGGAGCTGTTGAAGTAAAACCATCTTTTGAAATATAAGATAAGGTAGAAACATGTCATGATCTGGGACAACATCACATGGTTCATCGAAATCCATGAATCCAAGTTTCAATTTATGGAAGAATCTGAAAGGGAAACACCAAGAAAAGACAAAGTGACTCCCCTCCCAAAAAGGAAATTCAATTTTTTTTAAGGAATGGGTCGATTTTGTAGAAAAATTAAGGGAGAAGTATGGATGGACAAATTTAGAAGAAGATGAGAAAGACGAGGAAGAAGAAGACATGGAGTCTAAAGGTTTGGGGTTCCCAAGCTCACATAGACATATTCATCAAGCTCGCAAAGTTAAACACACTTTGAATGGGAGGCAACCCATAAGTTTATTTTTCAGTCATTTATTTTACACAACAATTCAATATAACAATTTCTTTAATTTTTTTGTTTTCTAACTAGCGACTAGGCTATTATTTTTATATGAATTGCATAACCTGTACTTTTTCAAAAACTACAGAGTTCTAACATACTTCTGAAGTTCAAGACCACGATAACTATTGGGGCTTGCTGTGGAAGATACAAAAATATATTCACCATTTTAATTTTGAGTTAAATATATATTCCACTCTCTCTACTATAATTCTTTCTATATGTGTATTCCATGTTGATTGTTATTTTTTCTCGAATTTATGGTCAATCTATATGGACTATTGGTTATATTATCATACAAATGGGCACTTGTTTTGGAGCCTTGAGACTTTTTCAAGCCACCCTAAATTATTTTTATAATATACTCTGTGAAACCACATTAAGCCTCCATGCACTATTTGGTTACTTATCTGACTTGAATCATGTCACAACTTTTGAACCCTATAATGATATATTTGTTTGATTTCTTTGGGGTTAGATAGATTCATGAAATATTTTCATGGTTTGAAATTAAGTTTAGGGTTTATCTTTGAAATTAGCAACATATTAAGTTTGAGGTGGGGGTACTAGTAGAGCTTGGTTATGAAAAGAAAAAAAAATTAAAAGGTAAAATTTAGATAAAACTTTAAAATGATAGTCTACAAAAAAAAAGTAGAAAAATAAGAGCCTTCGAAAGATTTGTCTCTTCAAAAAAATGGAATAAGTAATTCTACTAGTATCAATTTTTTTCTTGGCAAAAAAGCTAGTACCTCATAATCATTGCTTGTAACATTATGAATCAAAGCTACCAGCTCGAAGGAAGTATTTGAAATAGGAAATTCTTGTGAAACTAACTCCAAAATATTTGTTAGCCTATTTTCTCAAATATATCCCACATTTAACCTAAGTCATGTTATAATCTTTGAAATGATCTCTATATGTGCGTGTGGTAATATGTACCTTGAATGTCTGTTTAGAATTGTTTCAATCTCATAGCATGGTATAAGACATGATGACTGGAGTGTGGCATTTAAATGCCTTGCCAACCTCACTAGTCTTAAGAGGTACATACGTGTATATTGGAAATATAAATGATTGAAAGTAAGAGTGTCTTCTCTAAGTCTATCCCACTTGTATGGAAGTAGTAATCCAGTCAAGTATGGAAGTGGGAAAAATAACAATCTCCAGGAAGGTATGTTCCAAATTCTTAACTTCATGTAAACTCTAACTTCTTGCTACTTTGTTGCTTGAGGACAAATAACAGTTTAAGTTTGGGGTTGTGATGATGGACTATCATATTATATCCTTGGCTATGTTTTTAGTTATTTTCTTTGCATTTGAAAGCAAATTAGAAGTTATATAGAGGAGTTGTCAATGGTTTTAGGAACAAATTGTATTGTTTTCATTCGAGTCATTGTAATTCACTTTTATCCAAAATAGTGCAACTATGTAGGTGTTTTGAGTCTTTTTAGTGAGAAATCAAGTGAAAGATCGAGGATATTAATATTGAAGATCAATGGTTCTTAAAAGGTTTTTGAGGGCAATAAAAGTGTACGAAATTCATTTCAAGTTCCAAGTCATTGCAAGACGGAAGAACGCTCGAAAAAGGGACGAAAACAAAAAAATTGGCACAAGAGGGGCTGTCTCGTGTGCCTCTGTGCATGGGCCATGTCCCTCTGTGTGGATACATGAGACATCATTCCTTTTTGTCCCATAAACCCTTGCACCTCACTTCATGCGCCCCACGCATGAGCACAGCCAGGGAGTGGTGGTTGCTTGATTTTTAAGCTGTTTTTAGTGGAAAGACCCTAGTTTTTCTTCTCTTAACCCCTAATTAATGATGTACTATAAATAGAGACCCTTTCATACACATTTGTTCATTCAAAAACTAGCGGTACAAGACAAAGGTTAAACATCTGAGCTTCAAGACATATGATCTCCATCCTCCTCTTGTTATCGTTAGGCTATGTTTTTATATTATTTTGCAATGATGTCGGTTGCCATGAACAACTACTATTTCATTATTTGATATAATTTGACACACTCGCCTAAACTAATCCATCAGTAACAGACGTAAGATGGAGGTATCTGACATTCAGGCTCACCTTGATGCCTCCCCTATCTCGACCTATCAAAAAAACATTTCCTAAACTTTGACAAATTAATTAAATTTAAATATTCAAGCATCTATTACTTAAATTCCCAACATTAGTTTTATAAAATAATTTGCATAAAAGTCATTATATTTTAGATTTCAATTTATCCTCTTCACGTAATGTTACCTCTTCTACACGTTACTTATACAAATAAGTTTTCTATTCATTAATTGTTGTGTTTCCTCTTTTTAATCTTATCCTCTATATTACGAAAGGCTAATATATATTATATAAAATAAATTATAATAAAAAATAATCAATTTTGATCTTCATAAAAATAAAATAAAAATTATGTGAGAAAACGTACACGTTACCCAATAACATACTCTCTCTCATTTCTCAAACACTAGCCGTCACCATTTTTCTTCTTCTTGTTATATTAAAGAGGGGTGATTTATGATCAATTTTGACCCAAAATCGCCAATCCGAATTGTTTTGTTTCTTAGTTAAACAAGTGAATTTCACATATTCAATCTTATTTTGTTTTTGTGATTTCATCATCTTTGCACTACTTTGTTTGTTTTGATTTCCCGTCTATGTGCTATGTGTTTTTTTATTACCCGTCTTAATGTGGTGTTTATTTGATTCAAGTTGAAATAATAGTTTTGAGCAAGTGCAAATTTAATCAATAATTTTTGCGTTGTCAACGTTGTAGATTAGAGAACATAATTCAGACATTTGAAAATAGCATATTTACAGGCATAATTACTCTACAATTTTATGCTATTAACAAGACTGTTGTGAGTTTATTCGCAGATTCATCCTTTTTGTTTGTGCGACTTTGAATTTGTATTATATCGATGTACTCTATCAATTTAAATGATTGAATATAATTTTTTTTTAAATAAAAAATATGTGAGACGATCTTTACTAAAATTACTTGATCAATTGAGGGAGGTAAAAGGATACACAAAATATATTTACTAGAAACATTTAACATTAATTCTGATTTAATAAATGGCTTCTTGCACATCCTAAGGGATAAAAATAAATAATTGAAGTTACGGAATCATGAAATTTTTACTTATAAAGGGATTAACAAAATTTTATATATTATATGCAAAGGAGAGAAAAAATATGGCTCAAAATCACATGTTGATTTATGCTTTGATCATCTGTCTTTTCCCGTATCTTGTAGTAACCCTTAAGAGTAAGTCATTTTTCGCACCAATTTTGAATTTATAATTCATTTTTTACAAATTATTATATCATGTTTATAACACCATTCTTACTTATTTATTAATGCAGCTGCAATTACCTGCGTTTGTGATGAAGATTGTCTAAGTTTTTTTACACCTCTTGATAATTTGAAGTGCATTGATGATGTTTGTGAGGTCTTCATGTAAGGTTATAATTGTATTTGTACTTTTATATTTTACTTTAAAATGTAATTTATATTTCTCTAGCCTTTCAATTGTTATAACAAGCTCTACAATGTATCATTATATTATGTTAATATATAGTAATAATAAGATACTATAATAAAGTATTTTTTTAAAGTATCTCTTCCATTATGTAGATTGATTGTTTATTATTCTTTTACATGTAGTATGTATTTAACACAAATCATTGAAAAATGCTAAATGTAAGAGTCTTACGCCATAAGTTCATGCATATAATATATCATATCCATTAAATAGAATAATAGTTTGTTCAAAGAGCTCAACCTCTTAAATGGGTTTTAATTATTTTGAGTGATTAGTCTTTGTACTTGCGTGCGGAGAATACCTTAGTTTATCCAACAAAACTGGAAGAAAAAAAAACGTAATAATACGTGAATGATGTACACATTTTTAAAGGTTAAATAAGTTTTTAATCTTTATGAATATATTTAATGTTTCTTTTAGTCCTCATAAATAAAAGTAGCATGCTTACATTCCTATAAAAAAATTCGACATGAAGTTTTAGTCCTTGCTAATTTAAATTTGTTTATTTATTCTGAAACTTTTAAATTTAGAATGACTTTTTGCAGTTTTATTTAAAACCTCATAAAAAGCTCTCACAAAAAATTAGAACATTAACATGAAATGAATAAAATATGAATTTTTTAAACTTACAAAAGTTTAAGATAAAAGTAATGAAAATATATATAAATCATATTTTGCGCTCATTTTTTATGGAATTATTTTTATAATGTTCCAAACATGTTTGAGAAAAATCAAGTAAAATTTAAAAATTTAAAGATAATTAAATAAATTTGAATTTAGCACCAACTAAAATTCTATGTTGAATTTTTTTATAGAGACTCAAACATGCCACTTATTTTTATGAGGAGAAAAACCGAAACTTGGTATACTTAAAAAGACTAAAAACTTACTAAGTCAAATATTTAATATATTTATAATATGTAAGAGTTAAGACAAAAATCTTTCTTTTGACACCATTTGAACCTACATAGAATGTTTTCAAGAATTACCATACTGACAAGTAAGGATTCTCTAATAAAACAAATCGATAGCCCAATTTCTATAATTTTAAAGTGCATGCATGATATAAATGCATATATTTATGTCTTTTTTTAAGAAAATATGATCTCTATTCCGTAGCAACCAGGATAGTCACCCGACAAGGACCTGATTTTAAAGTTGCATTTATCAATTTAAATCAAGAGAATACTGATTCTTTAGTTTTATAAATTGATAAATACATTTATAAAATTATAACATATAAGATAAAATTGTTTATATATTAATATATGTTATGATATGTTATGACGTGACACATGTGGTGATCCCTATGGATCTCCACATCATCTCCGTATATTTTATGTCAAGGGAGACACAAAAGAAAATAAATGAGAATAAATTGTAGTATACAAGGGTCTAGTATTTCTTTAGGTTATGTCATGAAAATGATCTTAAGGGAATATTTATGAAGGTTTCTTTTTAGGCCCCCTCAATATCTCTTAAGCTCCCTAATGTTCTTTTTTTATCCCTATTCTATTCATCCAAAAGATATCTCACAAAGCATTTCGGAACCTATGTTCCAGAGGTAGTTTTTTAGATTTTAAGCAACGAAGATACGAACCAGTGGGTTCTGGTTCTGCAATTATCTCCCATATGTATTTTTTATTTTTCTTAAGATTGCAAGAGAAGGCAACATAGAACACAAGCCACTTGAAAAGCATTAATTAGAGCAGTGCAACTATTTATTCTTGGCATTCTTCGGTCAGCAATACATACATAATCAACTAATAACTAGTATTTTATTCACTGTGCAAAATTAAATTAAGCATTTGTGTCTTTATTATCATTCCAGGTGGTTATTTTTAAGGGATAAATTCCTTCACATATGGTGTTGACATTCAATCTATAGTATGCACTGCTTTGGAGTTTTATAGAGGATATCTATTGGATATATAATTGTTGCTCATATGATGGAAACACACCTCCGGGAGTTATCTCCCGAAACAAAGTTAACTGTTTTGGGTATAGAACATGGGGTAGAATGGGAATTTTGGGGGGCCCAAGAGATTTTCAGGGGGCTTAGAAAGCAACGTTCGATATTTATAGTCCTTTTAGGGCTTTTTATTTCGTCGCTTAGGCCCTAAGTTACTAAAGTAACTTAAACCCTAAGTCATAAGGAAGTGTGTATGTTTAGATTAAGGTTTTTATTTTTCTCACCCTATGCATTTTCTCGCGCACCCTATTTTTTTTTCCACTTTTACCCTTGGTATGGATTTCGTTTTCCGGAAAGGTTTTTCAAATTTATTCGGATTTTAAAATCCGGAACGATCATTTTCCATAATTTTTTCATTTTAAGCTTTTAAATTTGAAAAATAATTGCAAATAGGAATATAAAACAGAAATAAAAAGAACAAAATGATAAAAGGAAGTCACTTTATTAATATATGAATAATACATTACAAATGTTGAAGTTTTTTACATAA
>Ga0099826_10002171_pt1 | contig 12491 bp, 5 predicted proteins | sample Mtrugardesep15_FD_76830 | JGI IMG/M metagenome (GOLD analysis project Ga0099826, IMG submission 76830) | Root nodule microbial communities of legume samples collected from California, USA - M. trunc garden sep15 | ecosystem: Host-associated > Plants > Roots > Nodule | place: USA: California...
GAATCCTGAATAATGTTAAACTGAGTTTATTATTAATTTTTTTCCTTTTATGATACTCTAATATAAATTAGTATCAATAGCATATCATTAGTCATTTTTGTCTTTTTTGCTTTACGTAAAGAAATAAGTTAATTTCCTACTTTTCTAGCTTAAGTGAATTGTGGATCCATATATCCCTACATCCCTCAGTATAGTGTAACAAGCTGCATAGTCATTCAATCCAAATACAATAATATTCCGCTACATTGTTTGTAGGTTAGTCCAAGGGTAAGGCGACCTAAGCCATAGCTTTAAACTTTCAAATTTTGACCCAAAATAAAAGTCGCAAAATAAACTTTCATTTATAAACACACATATAAGATGGTGAGTGAGAGGCTTAACAAGTCTATAAACATTGTCCGACTTTGTCCCATGTCATATTTGCTCTCTTTTAATATTTTTCTTTTTTTGTGTGAAGCTATTACTTTTTCCATCTTATAAATTTCTCGTGTATTTTGTTCGAATTCTAAAATCTAAAATGTTTAACATCTTTTAGAGGGTATCATGAGAATTTTTTTGCTGTTCGAATTCTACGGTTTGAACTTCACATGACGCACAAAAAATTAAATATGGTGGAAAGAGAAGGTGTATTTATGTGATTTAGCTATAAATGACTTTTTTGTGGGCTAAATACACGGGTCTAGGTCCAATGCACAACTAAAACAAGACTTTTTGTTTTGGTACAAACACGAGACCTTTCTATTTTCTTACAAAAATAAAATGTTGCACCTGCTTTTAGAATAATGCAATTATGTTACTTTCGATACACGAATGATTAACAGTTTTTTGCATTCCAGTTAGGAAACTTGTTGGAAAATGTTAACAAGTGTCTTAAAGATATTGTTTAAACATTTAAAGGTAGCAATTTTTGCATTCAAAATTATACGGTTTTGACTTTAACAAGCGTTTGACTTGTATTTTTAAGACATAATTTCTTTATGTAGGTTCCTTAAACAATGTCCTTAAGACACTTGTTAACAAAATGAAAACTTGTTTACCATAAAAAACGAGGGGACAAGATGAGATTAAGACAAACAAGCTTGTATGATTACAAGTTGTATTCAACAGATGATAACTCCCTCAGAAAATGCTTCAAAAGTTGTCTACTACATGCAATTATAAAAAGAAAGTTGTTGATGTCAACCTTTGGAGACACAACTCATGGTGTTGGCATGCGATTTCAAATATTTTCTCGTACCACCAAAATGTTGGCTGGGACCAAACCGAACATGTGATCCATACTAGATTAGGTTGTCAGGCCAACTAATTATCATGTGATTTCGATTTTATAACTCTATAAAATTGTCATTAATTTCTTATTTTATTTCGACCACGTTAATTTTTTGTCAAGTCAAGCTAATTATATGCTAAATCTAGAAGATGAAATCGGTCAAAACTAGCCAATGATGTCTGGGAAAGGTAAAATAGTATATGTATGTTTAACTTTTTAGCACACAATTTTGTTATGAAAAGTACTAATACTATGTCCAATTCTTATCGTGGATTTGTTATTTCAACTACAATAAGTAGAAATTAAAAAAAAAAAAAATCTATCCAAAGGAAAAAGGACTTTATATCAACAAATCAAAGTAAGTGAATAATGACTGCCACGACTTTTTTCGTGCTATGCTAGCTTCTCGTTTACAATCAATTTTTCATGAATAATACTTCACTTTTTAAGATCATTTTCAAGAATTAAGCATGGGACAAAGCAATATAAGAGCCATTTCTTGTGTTTGTTTGTCTCAAGGAAAAATGGACCCACGAAACAAAAGGAATAAAATCTAGGCATGCAACACATTGAGCACAAGATGATAAAAAGGGTGTTGAAAAGGACAGAAGAAAACACGAAGTCTTAGATCTTGAAGGATTATTATTTCTTCACGGACCAAATGATCCATATTCTCTGTTTTGTTTGTAAAGTGATGGGAAAAAAAGATATAATAATCATAGAGGAAAGGGTTAGAGTCATATGTTGTTGTTAGGACTTGAGATTGAAGAGAAAAATGAAAGTTGGGCATAGTTTGAATTTTGGTTGACTGCTCATAACGGTAGTATTGTTGTAGGTTCGAGCCTTACTAAGCCTAGCACCCCCTTCTCTTCACCCGATACAAGAAGGCAGTCAAAGTCCCCTCCACTCTTCGTTTTATGGGAAGACATCGCGTTCTAGTCGATTTTCCTCATGACACTGCCCCCTTAATTAATGCTACGAAGTGAAGCAGGTATAGAGACCATTCATAGGGTATTTATCATGTGATTTAACCTCGGCTCGATATTGGTAGTCTCAGTCTTTCTTTGTTCGATTTATGTTTGTGAGTCATAAGTTGCCCATAGAAGAATTATGAATAATTTACCTAAGATCGATGAAAATTAACCATATATTGTTCATAAACAAAATTTTGTGTGTTTACTTGTGGGCAAAAATACCTTATATAATCATTTTAGAGGGAAGAGCATGTATGTTTATAAACTACATGTGACTAGTATTTAGTGATGTTGAATAAATTACCACAATTATTAAAGTATAGCAAAAAAACCATTATGTTTTGATGGTGTCATGGATTGAAAATTGACGAGAATAAAGAAAGTGAATAATTTATGGTATACACCATTCATATTAGATCAATAGTTGATTGTTATTTCTCGAAAAGACAAAATACTGAAGGTGGAAAAAAAAGGAAGAAATGTTTGAATTATGTTACTCATTTTTAAAAAAATTCTTTAACCATTCCATCTTAAGATCATTTTAGTAAAACTTTTAATTGACCACATTAGAAAACACCAGAATTCTTATAAAATATTAATTTCATTTGAGATAAGAAAGACAACGTGAAGTTAAGCCATAAAGAATATGATGTCAAACACAATACAAAGTAAAACATGAGAGAGATGGAGAGAGATTTTTAGATTACATGGAAATCCTATATTAAATTAAGTGTGCTTGAGACTACATGATTGATTTACTTTGTGTTTCAGATTACTCTCACTTTGAGAGGATTTTTCATAAAATTCATAAATCATGTTCTAAACTTTTTCTTGATTTAGTATCAATTCGAATACATTCTTTTTCTTTTAAGCGTGGTATTGGAAACACCTACATTGGTCTTGCTTCTTTTTTAGATTTCCTGAAGGCTTGGTTGAAAGAAGATAGCAACATCGACAATTTACACGTATTGAATAATTTCTATTTTATATTAAAAAGAGTACTATCGTTGAAAAATAGATGTTGGATAATAAAAAAAGAAATAAAGTCGTTGGATAAGATTTACGTCACTATAATTTTTTGTTTTGTTGTCTTCACTTGTTTTTATAGTGAATTCTTTACCATGAAGGGTTTTTTAGAGAACAACTTCATTGTACTTCAAAGGATCGTTTAGATAATGAGCACTGTGTGCTTTGAACTTTGATCCATAGAACAATCCATATGATTATTAGATATCTCTTGTTGAGTATCACCCAGAGAATTGTTGAGGTCCCATGTTTGATGTTGGCGTTGTTGCGTTCAGTTCGTTTAGAGGATCGTCTCATTCAGACGACTGATTTCCTTTTGTTTTGACCCATAGAATACACATTTTACCTGATTTTCTTACACTTGGAAACCTTTGCTATATGTTCATACCCTGATGATTAATGTACTTTGGATATCATGCACACTTAAACAACATTAATCTGTTCCTTAGTAATTAGAATATCATATGATGACACGCCTTTGCTTTGCTTGTTATGTTATCATCAAACCTTGAGGTATGGGATACTCAAATAAAATTGATCGTTACAAATACTCCATTCATTTCTTTTTACTCGTCACATTTGTAGAAAAAATTGTTTCTATTTACTTGCAGTTTCAAAATTCAATCCAACGTTTTTTTTTACAATCCAACGTCGATTATTATTTCTTCGGTGAAATCCTTAGGTATTTATAAGTGAAGTAAGATAAAGTACGAGTATTGTAGGAAAAATAAAAATAATTCTATCAAAAAGAACAAAATGTGTAAATTCAATTGATTTGTGCAAATAACTTTAAGAGTATGTTTGGACGAGGTGATTGAAAATTTTAGAGAAATCAAAATTCTATGCAATTCAAATGATTCAATTGAATTGTCTTCGTTTTTAAATGTTATTTTTTAGATAGAATAATAGATAATTTCATTTTTAATATTGTTGGGCTACTTTTGTAAATTTTTAGACTTTTGGGTCAACTTTAAAAATTGAAAAATAAGGGCCAATTTGCAAATATTGACAAATTTGAGGGGATGATTTGTAATTTTCAAAAATGTGAGGGGTCTTTTGGATTTTAAAACAAAATAAGGGTCAATTTTCATTTTTTTGAAAATATAATGGGGTCAATTTTAAAATTTTGAAAAATATGAGGACCAAAATGCAAACTTTAAAAAAATTGTAAGAATGAAGAAATTTGAAATTCCTAGTTTTTAGGTGTCATTTGAAATTCTTTAAATTTAACTTGGACAAAATACTTCACAAATTTTCATCATTTTAAAAATTCTCCAAATTATTATTCAAACAATGAAATTTACCTAAAAGAATTTATATTCCCTTAGAAAATATCATTACCTCAAAACATTCTCTCATCCAAATACACTCTAAAAAAATACTAAAAAGTTTGTGATTGTTATTATAACTTATGTATACTCTAGCATATCTAGTATCCACTGCACTTTTACGTAAAACAATTTATCTATCTTCACAGCAATAAAAATTAAACTCTTAAAGATAATTGAGATCAATTAAAAAGACTGAAATATCTTATTATATGTTTCTATAGCAGTTTTTAGACTTTAAACAATTATGATCAAATGACTAAGGATATGAGTATATACTTGTGTTACATTTTTTATTTTATTTTTTGACAAAAATACTTATGTTACATATATCTATCTACTTGGGAGTGAATCAATTATCAATCTACTTATCTTGTGAACGTTCATTTATTTTTTGTCCTCAACTATTTTTAGAGGGTTAGTCTTCAACTTTCAATAGTTACCTCTTCTTCATTTAATAAGTTGCAAGTGTTAATGCTATGTTAAACATTTTAAAAGTCAATCAAACTAAATAAAACTATATATTTTTTATCTTACAATCTATATGATTTTTAGATTCAAAATCGAACCAATCCACTCGCAAACTCATCTATTTCTACTGATTTCCTTCTCTTCTCTTCCAATCCCATCTCATGATCCATGTGTCGAAGTGACCTTCCCCTTTTTTTTTGATTCTCAATCAAATCCTTCTATTTTGGTCCAAAATAGAATATTCCACGCTGTCATCCACGTCACTCCCATGAACCCTTTCCACCCCACATTATGCACCGTCCAATTTCCCTAACAAATTCACCTCTCTTCCATCACACGGATCCAACGGTTGGAACACGCAATAGGGGATACCATGTTTTTTCAATTAAAAAAACTTAACATCCACGTTGTTACCTCAGATTCCTCGCCGAGATTTTCTCTAACATGTTCCTTAAACAATTTAGTACCTACTATTTTCTACAAGGTGAGCTGAATGCATTAATTAATTCATTTTATATTCCAATGCACCTAAATGATTCTTGCATAATAGGGGATTTTTTTGTTCCAATCAATAAATAGTTGACTCATATCACACCGGCGCATGAAGTCAACTTTCGTTGATAAATTGACAACCTTACTATAACTTTTTTATTAGGATTATTTGAACTTTGATGTCTTTTGTCAACTTAATGAATTATGAAACTCTAATGAACTATGAAACGTAATTCGTCTAAATTTCATAATAAAAAATTATTTTAATAGTACTCTTTAACATTGACATATATTAACTATTAGAAATTACTCAAAATATTTAAGAGTTCTAACTCAACTATAAAAAACGCCGAAACTTTTTGGTTGGTCGTATGATTGGATAGCCACAACTACTCTATTTGTGTGTCAGTTTTTAATGACAATATCAAATCACATGTCTTTCACTAACGTGTTTTCAACAATTATTGTTATTTTGTCGATTATTAAAAACAAAAGAATTTTCTTGACAATTATTTGAATCACTGTAACACAATTATTTAAACTCCAACCATCACCGTATTTGACGCTTTTGTTTGTGTTGCTTCTTACTCCATTGAGCCATTTTTTCTTCTTTTCTATTTTATTATTTGTCACAACACCAATCTAATCAATTATGTTCTGTTCATCTTCTGACTTGTTTTGTTTCTAGTTCAATCCTATAGGTTATGATTATTCATCAGAGTCTTGTTTTTGTCTTATGAAATTATAGATTCTGCCATTTTCACTAGCTAAAAACATTGTCACTTGAAGAAGTTATAGTGTTTACTATACCTTTCAAGACTTTCTCTTATTGGCTACAAAGCAAAAGCTTCAAGTGAGATTCATTTGAAAGTTGAAGATAGAAAAAAGAAAGGAAGAGAGGGTATGATGGAAAGTGGAGGGAGAGGAGGAATTGAAGGGTATGATGGAATGATGATGACGATGACGAGAGACCCGAAGCCGAGGCTGAGGTGGACAACCGATCTTCACGACCGCTTTGTTGACGCTGTCACAAAGCTTGGTGGCCCTGACAGTATGTACCTCTTCTTTCATCCGGTTTTGTTAAAGTTTTTAAATTGTAGTCGTAGTTTTGTTGCGGTAGCAAGAACATAGAAAAACCTAAATATTGCGCTCTAGGTTGTAGTTGCAGACCTTTATTTAAAATTTTAGTGTTTGATACACATTCAAGTTAACTTGAAAGGGAAGTTTTTCTTTTTTTTTTAGATTTGACATTGAAAGAAAGTGTGATGGAGAATTTGGGCTAGTCCAATTTTGAAAGTTTATCATTCTAAATATTTTCTTATTAATGGCTTGATTGATGTATGCAGTGGTTCTTAGCTTGTCACAAAATGATATTAATTTGAAATGTTTTTTTTTTGTTTGCTTTTGTGTTTAGAGGCGACTCCCAAGTCTGTTCTAAGGTTAATGGGATTAAAAGGTTTGACATTATATCATTTGAAGAGCCATTTACAGGTAACAACTTCTACCACCTTTTTAGTCAAAAAAATAAAATAAAACTTCTACTTCTTTTCTTTTGCCTTTTTACATAGTGATGATAGATTTAATTTATGAAGGTACTATAAAGTAGTAGTTAAAAATAGGTTGAGAAATGAAAAGACAAATTAGTATTAGTTATAGAGATTATATTATCATTAATTAGAGAATGGTGCACTTTAAAGGGTAAACTAATTGAAAAATTAATAGTTGAAGCTTGAGTTTGTGATAAAGCATGTACATGTTGTGGAATTGGTAAAATATATTAATGATCATGACTTTCTAATCAATGTTATAATTTTATAATTTTATAATTTTATTCTCTCTAAAGTGTTCCTCTCAATTCAGAGAAGCTATACATTGGAATGAAAATTCTGAAATTACTAGAAGTTTATTACATCATCATTAGTGCCATAGATTGGTACATTAATAATGTTGTTTTCTCCTCAAAGAATTGGTATTTGGAGGCATAAAATGACATTTTTCTTGTAACTTGCAGAAGTATAGACTTGGACAACACGCTCGAAAACAAAATGAAGAACAATTCAAAGAGAATAACAGTGAGTTCATTGCAAATTTGAAAGAGTCTCAAATAAGTGATGGCGGTGTTTAAATCAACTTATTTGAGAGACGTAGAGAGCTTATAAAAATAACTTATGATATGTTCACAACTTCATAAGCTTTTTTCAGCTAACTTTCATAACCTTTTCAAAATAGGTTATGAAAACAACTTATAACTTCTATGAAAATAATTTGCCTTTATTTTATCTTTTATTATAGAACTAACTTATATAAGTACTTATATGATAGAAAATTGCTGTTCACACTTTAAAGGAGGCTGAAAAACACTAGTAAATGACCGAAATGCCCCTCGGTAGTTAACTGCCGAGGAAATGTGAAAACCAGCGGCAGTTAACTGCCGAGGAATTCCTCGGTATTTGACTGCCGAAGTTCTCCTCGGTAGTTAACTGCCGAGGTTTTCTGAAGCGAACTCAGAGTCAGTGCCTTCATTCCCTGAACCTGTTTTGTGCTTCAAACACAAAACACAACATTTTTACCTGTTTTTTTTTACGCATAATGATTCAATCCACAAAATAAATTTTGGCGCAAATGCAGAACTTAATTAAATCAACAAATATTTACAAAGAAACAAAGAAAAATATCTCAAATAAATCATATATAATGTCATCAATATACGTATATACAAACCAATGTCATCAAAGTACCAAAACTAAAAAACAAGTCATACAAAACTAGCTACTGCTGGTCGTGGTCGTCCTGATGCTGCTGGTGCCTCCTCCTCGGCCTCTGGCCTCACCTCCTGGTAATGATCGGCGCGATCTGCTGCCTCATATCATGCAAGGCCGCATACAACTGCTAAGGGGTCATGCTCGTCACCTCCTGACCCAAAAACTCATCAGCATGGGCAACAACGCCGGTAACCATGTCATACGTATCCGGCGAGCTTCTCGCCTCGTACCGCTCCCACTGCTCAGCAATGATCTGCTCCTCATTAGGAGGCCTCGGAATATCACCCGAAAGAAGTGGCAGAATCTGAGGGTGAGACACAACGGTGTACCATCGTACATAGCCGTCTGCCATACGCCATGTGTCCTCTCCTGCATGCTCACCCCAATCCTCTTCCTTAAGCGTGCAAGTGCGGAAGTCGAGGAAAGCCTGAGCAACCATAGCCGCTGATATCTCTGCAACATCCGTCGGAGGTCTAGGGACGGTCTGGACGTATCCGTACTGCCTCAAAACCCTCTCGGGCAGATGACGATACAACCTACGATCGCAGCACATAAGCCAACCAGAATACCAAAATATCTCCTCGAAAGGCTGGTACTCCCTGTGGTCCTCGTACGACCTCCAGCATACGTCATCAAACGAAATACGATCAAGCAATGACCGATACCTGACCCCCTCTCCATGACCCTTCTGAAGCGTCCACCTCGCCGCAACCGGTAGGTTTTCAACATAGTCTGGGTTTGGATCAACAACATAGAACTTAGGGAAGTGCGCCAAAAACCATGCCTGCACAAACCAAACAAATCACATTTATAAATTTTACGCACGGAAAATATAAAAAAAAAATAAAAAATTAACAAAGAAATAAAATTAAAATTTTCTTACAGTGAGCAGTGTCACGCTCCCCCCAAGAGCTCTGTCTCCAGGCCTACACGCCTCAGCCAACTCGCCGTACAGGTATGCGAGTGTCATCCCTCCCCAGGAATAATTACGCATCCCTGCGTAGCCGTCCGCCATGGTCCTCAAGTAGACCAACTCGATGCGTTTGTTGCTTCGATCCCCAAACAACAAGCATCCAATCAAGTACAGAAGGTAGGACTTCACACAATAAGTCATAACCCTCTCTAGCTCCTCCAGCTCCTCTACATCCTCAGTATCCGCCAAGATATTAGCCCTACCAAGGCGGGTCGTGTATATCTCCCTCAGCTTTGGGTAGCTAATTTACCCACCATACTCTGTGTTGCAGATCTTCTCTGCCTCGCTGTTGGACACACCCAAGTGCTCCACCAGCAATTCCACTCCATCATGTCTCGACATCTTCTTCCGGTGGGCCAATATCCGCCCTTCAATCGAAACATGCATAAGACATGCGACATCGTCCAAAGTCACAGTCATCTCCCCCGTGGGCATGTGAAATGTGCTGGTCTCGGGATGCCACCTGTCGCATAGAGTCATCAGCAAAGCATGAGGCACTGTGGCGTAGCCCAAGAACACCAAATCATGTAATCCACTATCCCTAAGCGGATCTCAAAACCATCTGTGGTTGCTGTTTGGACATCTGAGACTCAAAATCTTCGCGCCATGATTAATCGGTTTCACACTTCGAGTCTTGCGGCACTGAAATAATTGAAAAAATAAACATTTTTAGGTTAAACAATGTAAACATTTAACTAATAAAAATAAAACTTAACAAATGTAAAAATAAAAATCATAGATTTAATTTGCCGCACATTTTTTTATTCTAAGACATAACACATGTAAAACTTAGAAAAACACATAACAAACACAATTTAAATCATAGTTAAACATATCGAAAAAACACATATAAAATTTAATATAATAATTAAACAAACACACATATAAAGAAAATAATTAAACATATAGAAAAAAACATTTAAAAAAATTACACTTACGTTATCATAATTATACCAAAGTGGCAATGCCACATGACTGGCATAAGAGTGGAGCAGAGCTAGGGTCTCCGGTCCTCCGGGAAAGGGAGCGTCCACAGGTAACGTCTCCGGTGCAACCGCTGCAGCAATGTCATTAGCATCTGGCTCTGGTATATGCTGCTGCTCTGACTCGTCATACCCACCATCATGGACATCCTGAAAATTCAGGTACTCATGGGTCGGGTCCTGGGACTCTGCAGGTTGTGTAGCATCATGAGAACTACCTTCACCAGCCGTCCTCCCTTTACCTCTTCCTTTTCCCCTCTTTGGGATGTGCCCTTTTTGCCTTTCCTGTCGAGTGCTATGTGTCATAGCACACCTACCATGTATAAGTCTAGATGGATCAATCTGTTGGCTCTGCTCCTGATCAGACATATCTACACAATAATTTAAAAAATTAACTATACGTAAATAATCAAACACATTAAACCAAACATATACATAACCTAAACTTATACATAAACTTATACATAAATAATCAAACATATTAAACCTAAACATAACCTAAACTAATCATAAACATAATCATAAACATAATCATTATAATCATCACAACTAAATTTAACCAACATTTTCACCATTCAAAGAAAGTACTATATCTACACAAATTTTTTTAAAAAATTAACATCATTGAACAAAGAAAATTATCATAAAATCTAAACATCATTCACATCACAATCTAAACAACATTCGTAGTAAAATATAAATACCATTCAAAATCACATTGAACTTAAACATAATCTAAACATCATTCCCATCAACTACAATTATCTATTACTACATAAACTAACTAAATAATCAATACAATTCTCCTTTGAGCATTTTGTCAAACACTTTGTGTGCAAAGTATCAAACATATTTAAATTGTGTTCATTTGACATCATTCAAAACCACATTGTACTTAAAAATCATTCAAACAACATTCACAACAACTACATTCATCTATAACATCTTAAAAACACATGCAATCTACCAAAAATTCAATTTCAACACCAACCCTAACCACATGCAAACTACCAATTTTTTTAAAAAAAAACCTACACAAACTAACATTATGAGTTAAGATACTTACTTGTGATTAAATGGAGATAATGCACTTGATTTTGCTCAAAAAACGAAATTGGAAAGAGTTGGGTTGGTTTTGATTTGTTTTGAAAATATGAAGAAGGTAGGGGAAGATGTGTTATTATGTTCAGAAAACCTCGGCAGTTAACTACCGAGGATTTCCTCGGCAGTTAACTGCCGCTGGTTTTTTAATTTCCTCGGTAGTTAACTACCGAGGGGCAAAACAGTCATTTACTAGTGTTTTCAGCCTCCTTTAATGTGTGAACAACAATTTTCTATATGATAAGCAATTGTTTCTATTACATTTGGTTGATTTTTTTGTCTTTCATCTTTTTAGGATGTTCGTATGTAAATTTTAGTAACCATTCGTCAGGGACTAATACCAGTTATGGATGTGATAATGAAGGGGGGTATGTTTAGAATTTAATCAAAATTCACTTATTTTGCTTAATCGTTACATTATATGTATGACTATATTATTCATGAGCCAAATTCTATTTTTTATGTAAATGCTACTTATTATTTCCTAACTAGTTTACTCGACAACCACCAGAGAAATCCCAATAGGAGAAGCACTGAGGCAACAAATTGAAGTTCAAAAGAGATTGGAAGAGCAACTTGAGGTACTCACTTTTGAATTTTAGTCTCTTAAATAAGATACTTTTTAAAATTTTACAAGTAATTCTTTTTGACAAAAATATTCCTATGTAATTTACAAGTACAAAGGTAAATTCGTTATCTTTTTTATCATGATATCAATAATTGTATGGGTAATTTTTGAAAGAGAAAATCCGAATGTTACGGGTGAAACGTCAAGAAACGAATTAATTTCGGTCATTGAATTCAATCTTGATTTTAACCATGTGTTACTTCATTCCTTCGAACAAACCATGTGTTACTTTAATTTTATTTTAAAGAGTAAATTACACTCCCCTCCCCTCAAAGATGCTTGAATTACACTCCCCTCCCCTCTTATGTTAAAATATACATTCTCCTCCCCTCTTATTCAAAACATATTAGAGAAAAATAAATTTCCCTCCCCTAAGAAAAGCTTGAATTACATTCCCCTCCCCTCTTATGTTAAAATCTACACTTTACTCCCTCAATATATATTTTTTTATTTTTAATAATATAGCAAAAAAATAATAATCTA
>Ga0099826_10002172_pt1 | contig 12490 bp, 9 predicted proteins | sample Mtrugardesep15_FD_76830 | JGI IMG/M metagenome (GOLD analysis project Ga0099826, IMG submission 76830) | Root nodule microbial communities of legume samples collected from California, USA - M. trunc garden sep15 | ecosystem: Host-associated > Plants > Roots > Nodule | place: USA: California...
GATTTTTAGAAAGTGGAGAGGATTTAAGAGAAGATTTTGGGTTCATCCCATTTGGTGCTGGTAGAAGAATTTGTCCCGGTGTTCCATTTGCTCATAGGACTATCCATACCATGTTGGCCTCAATGCTTCACCATTTTGATTGGAAGCTAGCTGATGGGGAAAAATATGAAGATATGGACATGACTGAAATATTTGGGATAACTTTGCACAAAGTGCCTCTAATGGCTATCCCCATCAAACAATGAAGAAATAGTTACACTGTATTATGGACATCCATTTGCAATGTAAAAAATATTTATGACGCCTTTAGAACTAAATATGCGTGTAATAAATAAAACAACTAAAAAAATCAAGTTATTTTGTAAAAAAATAAATAAATTGTTATAAATATTAATAATGGATGTCCAAATAGCAAATAGGTTAATAAGCTACACTGCTAGGTTATTGGGCTTGTAGTTCATAAACTAATCTATTGAGGAAAACTGCTCTCTCCCTTGCACTTTTCGCTCGCGCCCTGTAGCCATTCCGAAAATGCCCTTGCGCTAGTTAACTAACGCAAGTGTAAAAAAATTAGACTTAGTTTTTACACATGCGTGACTTAAGTCACGCTGCGTGAGTAAACTCACGCAGAAATTAACACCTGCGTGAGTTAACTCACGCAGGTTATGTTTTCTCCCAATATCCTTATAAACAAACATGCCAATAATAGTTTTATTATCATTTCTATTATTATGATTTTAGTTGATGTTTTTGCTATGGTTGGTGTATGTAAGTTGGTGGATCCTAATGATTAGATGGACTTTTGTGGGTGTGTTGTTTCCCATCTATTGAATGAAGAAATTAACCTGGATTTGTGAATTGATATCATTATGATTTACAGTTTTGTAATTTACATCTCATACCAGATATGAAGAGATTGTTTCAAACATCTCTGTTTAGATATAATATAAGTTTGTGAAGTAGATAAGGATTCATGACTCATTGCTAATTAAATATTTATATTGTAAAGGGTGTGTTGGCTGCGCATTGGGGAGGATATATGGATTCACAAAAAGAGGAAGGCCCTGCTCCCTTGCTTTGGAGATTCTCAGACTTCTTGAAATGGGCAGAGCTTTGCCCCTCTGAACCAGAGATCGAGCATGCTTTAATGCGTTTGGTGATAACTGGAGAAGAAATACCACATGCGTTTGTTTATTAATTCACGCCAATTTCTTTTTTTTTTTCACGTTACTTTTTTCCCCATTATATAACAATTTTTTAGAAGGTTCTTGGTATTTTATTTCTTGATATGATCGGCTTGTTGGAAGTTGTAATCCAATCAAAAAAATGAGACTTGATGTAATTACAATGATTAAAATGTATTTTTGTTTTAAAATATCTCATCAACTTATAAACCCAAACATATATTTAATTAAAATTTCATAATTCCCTTCCTTTCCTTTCCTTTCCATCTCATCCATTAAAACATATCCCTCCATAGAACCAAATGAACCTTTAAATTTAGTGATGAGAAAAAATTCCAAATTTTTAAATATTGAAAGACTATAATTTCAAATTTAGAAATGGAGGGATCAATATCAATAGACGAAAAGATAAGATACTGAACTTAAATGCATTTAAGCCAAATAAAAAGAATCTTATCTGTAGTTTCACTAAATCACTCTCATTCTACAATCCAAAATATTGAATTGGTCAAAGTTCAATTGCAGACCAAAAAACTTGACGTTTGTGAATCACATTAATAGACTTAACGCAATTTTAATTTTAACAATTTCAATTTATTTGGTCAATTAACAATTTAAACTTATCATCTCTATAACATATTTTCGAAAAATTTACTAAACTAGTCATTTTTTAGGATTGATTATACTTTTGCCCCGGTTATTTGAGCGAATTTCACTTTACACCATGTAATTTTTTTTCTGTTTTTATTAAGATTTCAACTTCTAATTTAAAGATTTTTTGTATTTAGAACACTGTTGCATTTGACTGTCGGACCATCAATCTATCCTTAAGGGCACAAATGCTCTCTAGAGAGGCTTAGGCACCCTTCAGAAGGGCTCCTGAAGTTTGGAAACGTTTCCCCAGAGGAGCCGTCTCAGCAGGCTTCTAGAAATGTATAGAGCCCTATACAATAACTTATACGGTTATAGATTCATCAATTCGCCTTGTCCCAAGACTCGTGCTTGGGGGGCTGTGGACTGTCAGTCTATCTTTGAAGGCAAAAATACCCTGTCGAGAGGCTTAAGTGCCCTTCAGAATGGCTCCTGAAGCCTAGGCGCGTTCCCCCAGGGTGTCGCCTCAACAACCTTCTATAAGCGTCTAGAGCACTGTAAAAAGACTTAAGGCCCACGTTGCTTAGGGCTTAAGCCACAGAAAAACAAACTCATGAAGGACTATAAATGCCCCTCTTGAGAGCAATCTCAAGGCATGACCTAAACAGACTAAACCCTAGTTTTAAATATTGTACTGACTGCTAGTAACCGTACAACTCATATGATGTGAGAGAGGATAAATCAAAATTCACTTAAATAACAAGAGACACAAGTACCGTAAATTTTATAAATTGATGCTAAAAGGGCTTAAAAGAGAATACTTTTTAAATTGCATGTAAACCGAAAATTGCTAATGACAAAGAGCAAAAGTACACTTAATTTCTTTTTTTTTTTTTTAACAAATAGATGGTTTTGGAAGAAAAAAAATCGAAACAATTAAAAATAGTTGTTTGAATTTTGTTCAAATTTGTAATATTTATAAGAAAATTTGAACCAAATCAAATTGATAAAGAACTAGTTGGTTTAGTTCAAGAGGTTGTTATTTTTAATATTTAAGAACTTTAATTTTTTAAATCTGTGAGCACTCTCTTTTTGACGCCACTCTTTTATTTGGTAAAATCAATGAGAGTCTCATATTTAAGAGTGAGTCCCAAATAAAATGGTGTGACTTACATGATGTCATTCAATTGAAGAGTGAGTGTTAGAAATAGAATACTCTCGGCACTCTTTAAAAAACTAACTTTTTTCTTCGAACATTAAAAAATAAATATAAATACACCATATTTTTTAAGATAACACTACTAAAAAGTAAAATAAAAAACACAACATATTTGGTTTTAAAGAGTTTAGGTTTTCGAAACTCAGACATACTAAGTTCTAAAAAATGGAGAATTGAATGTTTGAACCCACATATTAGCATATCAAATGGCCTATACAAAACTCTTATCATTTGTGATGCATTTACGGGGATGGATACTTGATTTTGAATGATGTATACAAATTTGGCTTCTTTAAAGTGAACAATCCATTTTAAAGTGTATGGTGAGTATGCTCAATCGTTAATTATGTTACGTTCGAAAATTCAGATGGATATGCATTACAAAGAAATTCGAAAAAAAACATGAAAATTAAAAAGCAGTAGTCAAGGAAGGAAAAGGGTTAAGCTGTCATAGCTGGTAATCAAAATCGAACGAAACATAATTCGATTTCAAACACCAGAAAGAATGAAGCTTAACTTTCTCATTTAAAGATTGTGAGTTTTCCTCCTTTTGTTGGAAGATACACATGTTTTTCTCTTTCCAGATAACCCACACCACTAAAAGCCAAATCATCTGAAAAGTCATCAAAGCCTGTTGGGAAAAACTGCCTAAACAAAACAAGGTGATCCATCAAAGTACACTGTGTTACTGTTGAAAAACCTAACAAACTTTAAACCAGCAACCAAATTTTTCCATAAAAATTGCATCTCAAAAATATGTGATCACTGTCTTTATTCATACCACACACACCTCTGTAAATTTGATTATTAAGGAAAAGGACCATACGCCTTACCAAATTATCCTTAATAGGCACACAGTTACGGAACTAACGTCAAGCAAATAGAGTGATTCTAAGCGAAACTACTTTTAACCACCAAGCAGAACTAGAAACAACATAATTGTCGCCGTTTGCCGTGGTGATGTTGTTATAAGCATTGTTCACTGTATGACCATGAGATGGGTGAAGCTTCCAAACCCATCGGTCCTCTCCACATCAACCTACAAAATAATGTATGTTAACAGCTCAACACACTTCACCACCAAGTTCCCTTACCAAACAAAAGCCTCCTAAACCACTTCCATGCCTGATCTCCATTCACTCCCCGTCCTAAAGTGTTCATATCAGCCACTGTCGCCAGTTTGTTTTCAGATAACTCAAAAAGTAAAGTTGATAATGAGTGCTTATAAGCCCCCACTGAATATGACCCAAAATTCCCATCTATATAAACGTAGATACCCTCAATTTTCCTATATATCGAGTATAATATTCATAAGCAAGCCATGAACTATATAAAATTTGTCCCTCTCATTTTTCTTCTATATGCTTGCATTCATATCCTAGCCTTTTGCATAAGTAGAAAAATCACAAAATCTCCAAAGCGCCCACCAGGTCCTCTTAGTTATCCCTTCATAGGAAATATATTGCAACTTGGTCCTTCAAAACTCCACCAATCACTTACTAAACTCTCCAAAACATATGGACCAATTATGACCGTTAAAATTGGCACTATTACCACCGTGGTAATTTCCTCTCCAAAAATAGCCAAAGAAGCTCTTCATGAAAATGACCAAGCTGTATCTAATAGATTTGTACCAGAATCTGTCCAAGCACTTTCACATGATAAATATTCTCTACTATTCATGCCTATTTCCCCAAAATGGAAGACTCTTAGAAAAATTTGTGCAACAAAGATATTCTCTTGTCAACAACTTGATTATACTCAATCACTTCGTTTAGAAAATTTGAAAGAACTGTTTGTTTATTTGCAAGAAAATTGTGAAAAAGGGAGAGCTATTAATATTGGTGAAGCTGCATTTATTACATCTCTTAATTCACTATCAAACACCCTTTTCTCTATTGACTTGGCTAGCTTTACTTCTGGTTCTTCTCATAAGTTTAGAGATATTATTTCCTCGATGCTAATCGAAAGTTCAAAGCCCAATATTGCAGACTATTATCCTATTTTGCGTAGGATTGACCCTCAGGGAGCGAGGCGAAGGATGAAAAATTATTACCAGAAGTTGCTTACACAGTTTGAGTCTATCATTGAAGATAGAAGTAATCAAAAGAAAGATTTTGTGATGGAAGGAAGTGATGTGTTAGACTCATTTCTCGATTACCCCGAATTGACATCACATGAAGTGTTACATCTATTTCTGGTAAGAATCGAATTCAACTCAACAAGTTTATCAGTTATTGATCAAAGTTTTAAATATTGTAGTCACATGACAATTTTTGATACTACAAAGAATTGCGTTCAAATTGTATTAATGTTTAAATCATGATTTCAATTAGCTCAAAGTTGTTTTAAAACCCCATTTTTTAGTGACATGTTTATATATCATTTTTAGATATATGAGATCTCTCGTTTATTTTTGCTCAACGTTCACTTTTCCATAAAATGTGAGGATTCTATCTCACACTTGCTATAACGGTAAAGAAGTGGAGGATCATAAACTTCCACCTGAAGGCGGCCATGTAGAACAATACCGTTTTTGGGACTTTGCTATGGATTTGTCAAAACTAACTACATCTATCATTTGTGAACATCTATCATTATCAAGAGGGACCTTTTTTTAAACAAGTGGAGTACTATAATCTAATTCTCCTCTGTCCCATTTAATTGTGACTGATTAGTAGTATGTAGGATGGAAGGACCTACATAGTGCAAATTCATAGGATTGAAGTGAGTGGTTTGGAATCAAAATGGTTTACACACTTAATTATACCGGATAGTGTCCGGATAGTGTTTTAGGTTTTGTGGTAGTGATTAATGAAAATTTATTTTCAAATAAATTGATTTAAAAAGTATAACAGAAAAGAAAAGAGATGAAATTAGGATTAATTAAAATAGGAGAGTTATTTGAACAACCATCTGGTTGACAACTTATATGACAACAATAATTAACAAAAAAAAAAAAAGGTTTTTGCATGAAAACCAAAACAGAGAGATAAAATAAAACATAATGTAAGTATGAGAAAGAAAGTTGTCACAAAATGGATGTTGAAATATCATTTCTCTAACTAAAACATTTTATCATTCTTTTTGTTGTCTCATGACATATTTTGTTGTAGGACTCATTGTTATAAAAAACCCGACTTAAGTCCCAAAATCTTGGTTTTTGCGACTTTGTGTAGCTTCACCGACCTAAATCCATAGCAAAGTCCCAAAAACAGGTAAAATCCTATCAAAGTCGCACAAAATCGCACAAAATCGTGAAATCCGTTCAAAATCGCAGGATTTCGATGGATTTTGAAGGATTTTGTTCTTTTTTTGATAAGGGTCAATTTTTGACCCGGTTCGAAAATTGACCTGATTTGAATCCATGTCCCGATTCATAATTGACGATTTATTCGTGATTTATGATTGCATATAAGCTTTGCCATTAAATATTTTGTTAGGCTCCTAGTCTTTGCCTTGAAACTTAATAGCCCGACTCACTTGTGATCAAGTATTTTGTCACGCATTTAGGATTTGCCTTTAAGTATATTGTGTAGGTTGTTTGGTGTTATTATGACTACTAAAGAATATTTACATCTAGGCTTCGAGTCATTTATGTATATGTATTTTGTGGACTTTGAACTTTAGTCATTTATGACTATATGCAATTTATAACATATATTTAGCATTATTTTTATTTTAGTAGAATCCTCGATTTTGATTGCGATTTTACTAGTCTCGACTTTGCTATCCTATATCGATTCTACAAAAGTCCTTGAGTAAAATCCTTCGATTTTAATTGCGATTTTACAAGTCCCGATTTTGCTACTCCCTTTCGACTTAAAGTAAAGTCCTGATTTTGATAACCTAGGACTTATTTGTGGCTGGAACAGACACAACGTCGGTCACAGTTGAATGGGCAATGGCAGAGTTGCTACACAACCCAGAGAAATTGAAGAAAACAAGAAAAGAACTTCAACAAGTTATTAACAAAGATGAAGAACCTAAAGTTTCAGATATTACTAAGCTCCCTTACTTACAAGCTGTTGTAAAAGAAACCCTAAGATTGCATCCACCAGTCCCATTAGTAATCCGCAAATCAGTTACAGCGGTTAACCTAGGTGGCTACAGCATACCCAAAGATGTACAAGTTCTAGTGAATGTGTGGAGCATGGGAAGGGACCCTAGTATTTGGGCTGATCCAAATTTGTTTCAACCTGAAAGATTTTTAGAAAGTGGAGAGGATTTAAGAGAAGATTTTGGGTTCATCCCATTTGGTGCTGGTAGAAGAATTTGTCCCGGTGTTCCATTTGCTCATAGGACTGTCCATACCATGTTGGCCACAATGCTTCACCATTTTGATTGGAAGCTAGCTGATGGGGAAAAATATAAAAATATGGACATGACTGAAATATTTGGGATAACTTTGCACAAAGTCAAGCCTCTTATGGCTATCCCCATCAAATAATAAAGAACTAAATATTTAGATGCCTTTAGAATGCGTGTAATAAATAAAACAACTAAAAAAAATCAAGTTATTTTGTCAAAAAAATAAATAAATCAAGTTATGGAGGATCAATTATATATATATTTTTAAATAAGCACATGAAAGCAATTGCTTAAATGAAGGTTGTTTCCTTTTCACATATATTGGAAATCTTCATTATTTCATTATTGGATGTGAAGTCAAATATATTGTTCGTTGTGATTTGTTTGGTTACTTTGTTTGGTCTAGAATATTATAAATCAAATATAACGTAAAAAAATGTATGAATAATTAAAATACAACTTTTTTTTTGAAACAATTAAAATACAACTGATGGTATAAAATATCAGTAAATATTCACTAATTTTGCTCTCTATTTTTTTTTATTGTCAAATAGTGGCTATAATTCACCTTAAAACAAAATAAATAAGTGGCGTGTCTTCGAACCACATCCCTTAAATATAATAATACATGTCTCTACTAACTGAGTTATGCTCACCAAACATAATTTTGCGCTATTTAATAATGTTAAGCCGTATTTCTTTTTTGTGGATGAAAGCCAGGAATTTAGCTTTTGTTCATTGTTACTACGATTGGTGGGTTCACCCTCTTTTGTGTATGGGTGTGTTTTAATTATTTGTTTTTTGTGTTTTTGCGAGTGCGATCTTTTTTAGACACTTTGGTGTGTTGTAAACTTTTGGCAGTATCTTCTTTTTGCGCGTCTTGTGCAGAGAAGTTTTCGTCTGCTTTTTAATATATATCATTTTAGTTTGTAAAAAATAAATAAATAATGTTAAGCATGACTAGCATCACATTGATTTGATTCTATTGCCTGTAAATAAATGATATTAAGCACAACCCAACAATTTTTTTTTGACAAGACTAAGCACAACCCAACATTGTTTGGACTGAATTTTGACTCTCTAAAAATAAAACTGTCTTTTACTCTTTCAAAGAAACTGATGGAACCCACTCTTGAGTACTACGGAAAAATTGTAGCACTAAGCTGTGTACATATAAAATAAATTATATAACTTAAGTTTTTCAAAAAGAAAACAGTTTTTGTGAGACAATTTTTCATTCAATTTTACCCTTATTTTAAACTTTGTATTTCCATTTCATCTTTTTTTATCAATCAAATAACTTCATTTTTTGAATGATCGGACAAAATTTTACAACTTCTATTTTTTTATCGACAAAAATGGAAAGAAAGTCATGTTAATGCCTGTTTGGATTTTTGGGTTAATAATATATTTAAAAAGTGTGTATTATATGAAAAGATAAATAATATGAGATGAAAGAATAAAAAAAAATTCAAGTGTATTTCACACTTTCAAAACTACTCATTCAATCTTTTAAATTGGAATTATTTGTGTTGAATAGACAACTAGAGTCAATTGACAGTTTGAGTGGTGGAAAACATTTGAAGACATTAAAGATCTTACCATAATTTGAAAACTTTAAGGCCAATCTTTTTTAAAATGCTTACCATAATATGAGTGGTACAGGAACTAAGTCAAAGGTTGCTTTTGAGTGGTCACATTTGAAGACTTTTAAGTTCTTACCTTAATTTCCACGGTGTGGGAAAGACCTAGAATATGGTGTTTTCACCAAAACACTGAAGAAATAGCAAGAAAATAAAAGGAATAATTACCATCAGAGCCAAAAACATAAAAAGCTAATGATAAAACTTACTAAAAGAATTTCAATAACTGTAAATACCACATGAAAATGTGCAACATTTAGAAATCTCTAAACATGGCAAAAAACGGTGGTTCCATAAACATGAAAACATAGTTTTGCATCATTTATTCCTCAACAAAATAATTTTATTAACTAATTTATAACTGTATTTTCCCATCTAATATTTCATACCTATTCACTTGATACTTATTTCATTTAATTTCATGTTTTCAACAAACTACCAAACCACTATGAAAAATTATAGGTTGGTCACTCATCACCAACTTAGTGATAAGACATATATATCAACGACAATCAAGAAGACTTTTTTTCAGAACCATTTAACAATCAAAAAGACTTCAACATTTTTCCAAAGTTGACTCATTATACAACTTTTTTCCAGAACCATTTAACAATCAAGAAGATTAAACTGCGTACAAAATAGGGTTTGAATGATCTAATATTCAACAGTTAAGCTTGTTTGTAGCATGCATGCAGTCTATATAATAGGAGGAAAAAGGTAAATGGCATAGCACACATAATCCAGCCACTAGACATTTCCAAAGGCTACTCATAATTCACTATGAGGGAACACATAATCTTTTGGCTTTTGTTTATACCATACGGCATAATAAATTCAAGCACTGATAATCTTATGGTTAATGGCTACTGTCATAGCCATCAACTTTCCTTGTTGCTCCAATTGAAAAACAACCTGATATTCAACCCCGAAAAATCTTCAAAGCTAGTTCATTGGAACAAAAGTGAATATGATTGTTGCAAATGGCATGGGGTAACATGCAAAGATGGACATGTTACAGCCCTTGATCTTAGTCATGAGTCTATCTCCGGAGGACTTAATGATTCTAGTGCTCTTTTCAGCCTGCATTATCTGCAGAGTCTGAATTTGGCTTTTAATGACTTTCGTTCTGTGATTCCTCAAGACTTGGATAAGCTGCAAAATTTGAGGTATCTGAACTTTTCTGATGCTGGCTTTGAGGGACAAGTCCCAAAAGAAATTTCTCACCTTACAAGGTTGGTTACTCTTGATTTGTCTTCTTTAATTACTTCACATCAAAACCTAAAACTTGTGAATCCAAATATAGAAATACTTGTGAAAAACCTTACAGATATCACAGAATTGTATCTAGATGGTGTAGCAATATCTGCCAGCGGAGAAAAATGGGGTCGTGCTTTATCTTCATTGGAGGGTCTTCGTGTTTTGAGCATGTCATCATGCAATCTCTCTGGACCTATTGATTCTTCACTATCCAAGCTTCAATCACTCTATTTTCTAAAATTGAGCCACAACAATTTGTCAAGCGTAGTACCTGATTCCTTTGCAAATTTCTCCAATTTAACCATCCTACAACTAAGTAGTTGTGGCTTGAATGGTTTTTTCCCAAAACATATCTTCCAATTACAAGCATTAAAGTTACTTGACATATCAGATAATCAATATCTTCATGGTTCTTTACCAGACTTTCCACCACTTGCATCTCTTGAATACTTGAATCTAAGCCATACAAATTTCTCAGGATCGCTTCCAAATACTATTTCCAATCTGAAGCATTTTTCTACCATTGATCTATCTTACTGCCAATTCAATGGAACACTTCCTAGATCAATGTCAAAACTCACCCAACTTCTTTATCTCGACCTATCTTCCAATAATCTAACAGGTCCACTCCCTTCTTTCAATATGTCCAAGAACCTCACATATATATCCCTCTTTCTCAATCATTTAAGTGGGAATTTGCCATCTGATCATTTTGAGGGCCTCGTTAATCTTGTAAATGTCAATTTAGGGTTCAATTCTTTCAACGGAAATGTTCCCTCATCTGTGCTTAAGCTCCCATATTTGCGAGAATTGAAGCTTCCCTATAATCAACTTAATGGTACTTTGGGTGAGTTTGACAGTGCATATTCATCTGTGTTGGAGATACTTGATTTGACCAGCAATAATTTGCAAGGTCCTATTCCTTTGTCTGTCTTTAACATTAAAACACTTCGTTTCATTCAACTTTCATACAACAAGTTTAATGGGACGATACACTTGGACATCATTAGAAGGTTAAGAAATTTAACTATACTAGGGCTCTCACATAACAACCTTTATGTTGATGTCAACTTCAAACTTGATCATGACTTGTTGCCCTTTCCTAAGATGAGAATTCTGATGTTGGACTCCTGCAAGCTGAGAGAAATCCCTAGTTTCTTGAGAAACCAGTCGGCGTTATTAGCTCTTCAAATATCTGAGAACAAGATTGAAGGACTAATACCCAATTGGATTTGGCAACTTGATTCTCTCATTACCTTGAATCTTTCCCATAACTATTTGATAGGTATGGAAAGAAGTGTTTCAAATTTCAGTTCTAACCTTTTAATAGGTGATTTTAGTTATAACCAACTCCAAGGGCCTATTTCTTTCATTCCCAATTACGCAATATATTTGGACTACTCAAGCAATAGATTAAACTCTTTCATTCCGCCAGACATTGGAAACCACCTCCCTTACATACGTTTATTGTTTCTTTCCAACAACAATTTTCAGGGACAAATTCATGAATCTTTTTGTAATGCATCTACTCTAAACTTGCTAGATCTTTCCCACAATAACTTTGTTGGGACGATTCCCAAGTGTTTCGCTTCACTGAGTGGTAGTCTCGAGATGTTGAATTTGGGTGGAAACAAGCTCCAAGGTCATATGCCTACTACTATGTTTCAGAACTCATGTGCACTAAGGTTTTTGAATCTAAATGACAATCTTTTAGACGGTAATATACCAAAATCTTTGGTCCATTGCCAAGAACTACAAGTCCTTAACCTTGGAAAGAATGCATTAACTGGAAAATTTCCATGTTTTTTGAGGAAAATTTCCTCCCTGAGAGTCATGGTTTTAAGGTCAAATAAGTTCCATGGATCTATTAAATGCCTTAATAGCATTGGTGATTGGAAGATGCTTCATATCGCTGATCTAGCCTCCAATGACTTTGGTGGAACGTTATCACCTGCACTCTTAAATAGTTGGAAAGCAATGATGCGTGATGAAGACGAGCTTGGGCCAGAATTCGGCCATTTGTTTTTTGATATTGTTGATATCTTTCATCCTATGCGTTTCAAGGATGTACTGCAAAATTTGAACAAAGTTCTTGCTTTGAAAGTGGCTAAACTTGTTGCAAATATGTCTCAGTCCATTCTTGACCAGGCATATATTGATGGTGGTTCGATTTTGGCAAATCTTGTTCGTTATCAGGATTCAATTATTATTGTCAACAAGGGTCAACAGATGAACCTGGTAAAGATTCAAAGTGCCTTCACTTATATAGATATTTCAAACAACTA
>Ga0099826_10002175_pt1 | contig 12485 bp, 5 predicted proteins | sample Mtrugardesep15_FD_76830 | JGI IMG/M metagenome (GOLD analysis project Ga0099826, IMG submission 76830) | Root nodule microbial communities of legume samples collected from California, USA - M. trunc garden sep15 | ecosystem: Host-associated > Plants > Roots > Nodule | place: USA: California...
AACTAATATTCATTTGTTTGTAAAGAATTTTTATTGTGATGAATGTGACACTCCTTTTGTGAAGTACTCTGATCTATGTGTTTATTTAATGAAATTTTTAAGACGGGAAATTGGGGTGTTACACTAACAAAATGCAATTTTAGGTGGTAAAACTAAATTAAGCATAAAATGCAAGTTATTTTCATAGTTTTCGTCTAATAATATGCTGCAACAAATATATCAACCCATGTTTTTACAAGGTAGCAGAAAATAGTTAAGCCTAAGCCCAATACAAACCAACAAAAAAAATGAATAAAGTATTCTGATTTAATCACATGGTGGGACCGCATGTACAAATATAATAATAATATATCAATGATCCACAATCATTTCAGCAGTTTTGTGCACAAATTTGTGCATGGTGCACAAATTCACAAATTTGCGCATACTAAACCCCACCCCTCATGAGTGTTATAACATACAAATAAAACAGAAGAAGAATGGAACGAAGTCTGAATCCAAATCGAAAGCGAAATCGAATTATAAGATTTGAAATCTGAAACGGCTATGGTGTGAAATTGAAGACGAAGAGGAACGAAGCAGAAAGAAGAAGAGGGACGAAGCAGAACAGAAAAACGAAGGTGAACGAAGACGAAGCAGAATCATAAAGGAAAAATCGAAGAAAAAAACCAAAATCGAAGAAGAAGCAGAATGAAAAAAGGCGTTGAAGTGGTCCTGTGTTTTGATGAATATTTCAGAGTTATACACAATGTTTTTGCATCTGTCATGTTTTTAGCTGTTGTTTAATGGATGAGTCTTCCTTGTTTTCCTAAGCCGTTTTGATGCCAAAACGGGTCCCCACACAAACTAGTACGTATGTGACACACACGACACGATACCACTTGATTGAACTTATACACAACCATTATTAAACACACCAACAATAACAACAGCCACAAAATTCCCAAACTTCATTGTCCCCATGGCTTCTCTTCTCAACGGCAGCGTTTCTTCCTTACATCCACAACCCACTCAAACCAGCTTTTCAAAAAAACCACTCCACTGGGTCCCAATCTCAAAAACCCCCAAACACAAATCACCGTTATCCAAAACCGTTAAAATCCGTTCAGACGTTAGTTACGAACAACGCAACACTTCTCCAACTTCATCCACCGATGACAAAATCCATGAAATTCTCCGTAACCGCGATTACAACAAGAAATTCGGTTTCAACATCAATATCGATTCTTTCACAATTCCAAAAGGATTATCAACAGAAACCATTCGTTTAATCTCAGCCCTAAAATCCGAACCTGATTGGATGCTCACTTTTCGATTAAAGGCCTTGGAGAAATTCGTGAAAATGAAAGAACCAAATTGGTCAGATAACACATACCCAACTATAGATTTTCAAGATATATGCTATTATTCAGCTCCTAAGAAGAAACCCTCCATTAATAGCTTAGAAGAAGCTGATCCTGAGCTTTTGAGATACTTCGATAAGCTTGGGGTTCCATTAAATGAACAGAATCGTTTAGCGAATGTTGCGGTGGATGCTGTTTTAGACAGTGTTTCTATTGCAACTACTCATAGGAAGACTCTTGAAAAGGCTGGTGTTATATTTTGTTCAATTTCGGATGCGGTTAAAGAGTATCCGGATTTGGTTAGGAGTTATTTAGGGAAAGCTGTTCCTAGTGAGGATAATTATTACGCTGCTTTGAATGCAGCTGTTTTTAGTGACGGGTCCTTTTGTTATATACCGAAGGGTGTTAAGTGTCCGATGCAGGTATCAACTTATTTTAGGATTAATGCTTTGGAAACAGGGCAATTTGAGAGGACGTTGATTGTGGCGGATGATAGGAGTATGGTGGAGTATTTGGAAGGGTGTACCGCGCCTTCTTATGATAAGAATCAGCTTCATGCTGCGGTTGTTGAGTTGTATTGTGGAGAGGGGGCGGAGATTAAGTATTCGACAGTGCAGAATTGGTATGCGGGTGATGAGAATGGGAAAGGTGGGATTTATAATTTTGTGACGAAAAGAGGATTGTGTGCTGGTAAGAAGTCGAAGATATCGTGGACTCAGGTGGAGACTGGGTCTGCAATTACTTGGAAGTATCCGAGCGTTGTTTTGGAGGGTGATGAGAGTGTTGGAGAGTTTTATTCTGTTGCTTTGACGAATAATTATCAGCAGGCTGATACAGGGACTAAGATGATACATAAAGGGAAGAATACAAAGAGTAGGATTATATCGAAGGGCATTTCTGCTGGACATTCGAGGAATTGTTATAGAGGACTTGTTCAGGTTCAGTCTAAGGCAGAGAATGCGAAAAACTCTTCGCAGTGTGATTCCATGCTTATTGGTGATAGTGCTGCTGCCAATACTTATCCTTACATTCAGGTAACATTTTTTTTCCTGTTTTGCTTTCAACTTTAGTTGATAATTTCATATTTACACCGTGTTAGTGATTTTCACTGTTACTCGTCAATGCTTTTAGTTAATACTTATGGTATACTGCTGACTGATAACTTTAAAAGATGGCGATAAGGAAGTATGGAAATTTCAAATTACATAGGCTGTATCTGTGCATTCTTCATAGACACTTTGTATATATTTTCTGGATTCAGATTCACGGCTGTCATAAAAACCTGCAGTCAGTGCAGTCACCTAATATCCACCCTATGATGAATCCTGCGCTCGATATCATTTCCCCAAAACAAATAAAAAATCTGCAGTATTATGGTTTTACGAATTGGTGCCAAACACATCGATGATTTATGGTCATATAGTGTTGTGAATTTTGAAGATATTTCAAAAGTTTAATTTGTTTTTCTTTAAATAAGAAACATGAATAATATTTTAGTAGATTATTATTATTATTATTATTATTGTTATTATTAAATATAGTGTTGTTAATGCTTATATGTTTATGCTTATTATTATTTCGAGATAATTTTGATCACTAATTTTACAACATATAGCAGTTAATACTCCCCGCAAAACAACAAACAGACCGCATATATACATTCTTTCTCATGAACAAAGGCAAACAGTTCTATGTAGAAAAAAAAGCAGCCAATTCAAAAGCATAATCAGTTGTGGGCACAAGCATATAGAGAGGACAATCACACAGTTCAAACATCACTAACTTTATAAGTTTACAATATACAAATTACAATAATTGCCAAGATATGTGTAGTATTTTTCTATATTACACAGCCAAACATAGATTTTTTTCTACATAGTACATTACAGGGCCAAACATAATAAAAAGCTTTACTACATATACACTCATTCTCCTATTAAGATGAAACAAACTACATTAATTTTCCACCGTAAACCATCCTTGTCATAAACGTTTCTTGATTGAATGATCCACAAAGCAACTTAACCAGGGACCAATACATGGGAGGAGGAGTCTCAAATTCTGCACACAGGAATCAAATATTGGAGAATCTATTGATATTTATTCCTACAGCATAAAATTGACCAAATGCAAAAGACATGGAACTGAGTCTGATATTGAAATAAATTGCACAATGACGACCGTACTTCTACGGCCGCAGGTGAACCTTCGAGAATGATTTCCGTCGAACACAGCACTGGGCTGAATATGGCGCCGCCATGATTAAGATCGGTAATGGCCGGCGTCGTCATGGTTAAGATTGGTGATGACCGGCGCTGCCGCCATCACCACCAACACCACAACGGTTGAGCTTTGCCATCAGCTAGCATTTTGCGATTTTTCATTTAGTAGTTAGGATTTGATTTCTGTTATTTTGGGGAAATGATATCGAACGCAGGATTCATCATAGGGTGGATATTAGGTGACTGCAGGTTTTTATATGAATTTCATGTGTTGTTATATGCTTTGTTGTATCTTCTTACCTGTGTCATTGTATTTGCACGTCGCGTTGTATTTGTGGTTTCTAGTTGAAAGGGGAGACAGATATAAAGTTTTGAACATTTACTTGACTAATTTGAAGTTATGGAATAAATCCTTACAGTAATATTTATTAATATAGAAAGCTAGTCTTGAATGTGTTGGATAAATTAACAAAATGAGTTTAACTAAAATAGTTCGAGTCATTTAACCCTGATTATATTAAGTTCCAAATAATACAGATGTTCATGCCTTGTATCAAGCATAACATGGTTAGAAAATGGCTAATGGCTATTGTTTAGACAACTGTTGTGGCCAATTATATAGCTATGATTTAAGCACTATATGGTTGTTCTATTGCAGAAAATCAGTACTTTTTCAACTAATACATGTGGTCTAGATCAAACTAATGGCGGAAGAACACTAGAAATTGCTGGTGTATCCTGCAACTATTTGATGTTAGGTTTTGGTCCTGATTTACATGACCCCATTTTCTATATTGATTGAACACAACTTTGGTGTGTGTATACATATAGCTTGAAGATGTGTGTCTTCTATTTTGTGTGTAAACATATAGCTTGAAGATGTGTGTCTTCTATTTTGTTTACAGGAGGCTAAAACTCTCAGTGTTTGGTTGAGACGAAAAATAGTTCATTGTTTATTTGATAGCATTATTGTGCACTGTTTCATACCCAAGTTAACTCCCACTACTTCCTATTTGTTTCCTTTTTCTTATTTTCACCCTTTTTTCTATTCTGTAATGTCAAGAAACTTGCCTCAAGACTTCTTCTCATGAAATTGCAATTGTTTTCTAGGTGAAAAATCCAACAGCAAGAATTGAGCATGAGGCTAGTACATCAAAAATTGGTGAAGATCAGTTATTTTACTTTCAACAGAGAGGAATAGACTATGAAAAAGCAATGGCTGCTATGATCTCTGGATTTTGCCGTGATGTCTTCAATGAGCTTCCTGATGAATTTGGCTCCGAGGTGAACCAACTCATGAGCTTGAAGCTTGAGGGGTCAGTCGGATAAACAGCTTGTTATGCATCATTATTTTGAATTAGCTCAGGCCAGGCCATTGGTTCTTAAAATTCTGGAAGTTCTTAGAGGTAGTGTGTCTGGAATGATGTGTACATGATGTATATAGTTTGTATAATTTTGTCCAAAACATTTAGATTTTGTCTAGAACCATGCCGCAAAGAATCTATGAAACATCAAGTTTCAAACCTTAATGTATGATCTCTATAATTGTTATAATAAGAATCTCACATTTGATGAGATAACGTCTGACGATATGTTTATAAGTGATAGGCAGGCCACCCTTTAAAGGCCGGTTTTGTAAGGGCTGAGTTAAGCCCAACACAAATTTTAAGATATATGATGTTGATTGGCTCTTTTGATTTCTGTTCAATTATTCTCTTTATTCTTCTAACAACCTGATTAATCCGTTACAAATTATGACCTTCAGTTTTGAATCCTTACAAAACTATTTGTAGGTTTACTCTATTTTCTGTGGTGGTTGAATGTATTCTGAAGTATGACTGCCACTTATTATTAAACTCCAACCACGGCTGTATAGGCATTGATTATCTGCTCATATCCTTCTTTCTTAATATTTGAGGTCTTAAACTAATTTCATTCACCTGGCAAAACTTGTACAGTGTGCTTGATTTGCATTCCAAGTTACAACGATAATGTGAAAATACTCAATTAAATCTGGCACTGTTTCAATGATTTGTATGCATAAAATTCTCCCTCCTTGCAAACAGGCCATGAACTCTTCAACTCTGAAAGGTCTTGCCACTTGACTATAACTTGACTTGAGCCACTGACTGTGTTTTCTATTGTGTATGAAACTGGTTTATCTTGAAACTGACGTATGTAGTGCTTTTCTTGTGTATGAAACTGGTATATCTTGACTGTTTTTTCTATTTTGACATGCATCAATATTGTACTTTTTCAACTATAGGTTAGGTTCTTAAAAATCTCTAATAAATGACCTCTAAATTATTTATATAAAAACCACTTTTATTTTAATCTATAAGAAACAAATTCATATATGTATAAAACCCCTCTTGATAAATGATAACCCTCTCAAATAGGAAAAAAAAATGATCAATGTAATTTAAGAGTGCGAGTCCTAATGTTTTCAGCGATAAATTCCCAGAGTTTTGCTCTGGCTTTATATGGGAGCCTCCACTAGTGAAAGGTAGGACTGAACCCCTTTGGCATGATACCAAGTTTTGAAGAAAAAAATATTGGTTGTGAGTGCCTACCGTAAGAATGCCAACTAGTAATCGAAGTTCTTTTGGGCATTTGTTTTAAGCATGTCAACTAATAAAGAATCCATGGAAGACTGTTTTAATGTGGAGAAAAAATGATGAGAAACAAAGGCATGAAATTACATCGCAAGTCATTAGAGAAAAACTTTTCTTAGAATAGATAGATCAATGTGCCAATGATTGCAATGTTTTCATAATACAGTAAGTCACAAATAGGCAACAACCTGAGATCAATTTGTGTTGTTACATATCACATTTTCACAAAAGAAATGTTTCATTTCTTGATGGTTACCAGCAGTTACAACTTACAACAAATGTTTCCTTTGCAACAATATGGTGCAAAGAAAAGCTTTACACAAGGGAAGGAATACACAACTTGAAACAGTATATATACATTTTTATTTATAAACAAGAAAATAAAATCTGTGCATTTACATCCCCCAAAATATGAATGGCAATTAGAAGAGTCTTCAGAGAATAAAATCTGTGCATTTACATCCCCCAAAATATGAATGGCAATTAGAAGAGTCTTCAGAGAACGAATCCATGATTGTTCCTGTAGATGATAGAAAATTAATCGGCAAAACATGGAAATGAAGAAAAGGTAAAAGCCACAAAATTTGATTAATTTTTTATACTATATTCATTATAAGTGTGACATTTTCCTCTTATTTATTTACTGTTTTGGGGTGAGGTTTTGTAATGCCGTATCTGACGTTTTAAAAATCTGACCGGAATTAAACCGGTGACCTTTAGGGTCATGGTTCGATTGATTCAACTATGATTAAATCGGATGACAAGTAAATAAATAGAATTTATAAAATTTAAAACTGAAACGGTTGAACCAACGATGGTTGGCCTGTGGTTCAGTTAGACAAGAATGTAACAGAGATCAAACCAACCGGTGAACTAGCCGGTTACTAGGTCAATTGGCCGGTTTGATCCCTTTTTTAAAACATTGGCCATATCATTAGCATTGCAAGGACGGTAATGTGTTCACTTACAATTTGGGATGTAAGTACTCTTCCACTGTGAGAGGTTTTGGACCACCATACCAATCAATTAAAAATATATTTTCGATTTCCAATTTGAAAACTTGAAAGTCGTGGTCCTCTGGCCAGTCTGTTGAACATTATTTAAAGTTAGTGTGAATTAGTGCTTAATAACCTGTATATGTATATATAATAACACATTGAATACTTTCAACCATTCACATGAATAATAAGGAAATTGATTTTTCGCCCAATTACCCATCATCTCTGAATGCCTGGCAAACAAGGCATTTCTGGCAAATTCGGCTTCCTTCGACTTTTTATCAACCAATTTAAGCTGAAACACAGAAAGAGTGAGAAAATTAATTTCTAAGTAATATTAGAGGACACCCAATAGAGGTTTTCCCATAAATTGCGTTGATATAGGTACGAGTAGCTATATTGTATCAGATATAAGAACACCTATGTTTGAGAATCATAATCAATGAAACTTGTATATGACAATCAGGCAAGCACTACAAGACCATTGAAAATAAAAGCCATACAACGTATATATAGTAGACTAGGGACAATCTTAGAAGCTAATTAAGGCATTTATATCTATATAATCAGAACTGAATCACTGTAATTACTACCAAGACAAGACTAATGTATACAAAGACTGTGTGTGATTCATTGATAAAATTTCATCCCCAATGAAAGAATTCATAGAATTATAAAGTGACATTATACACCTGTCTTCGAATAATTATACTAATAATCTATCTCATTATATAAATTTTAAGTGGGATTATAACCAAAACAGGAGAATATAACCAAAAAAGGTGGCATCATCTACAAGCAAGGGATTTAAGCGCAATCTGAGAAATTAGGATCAAAATTAAACTTGCGTAACATTCATAACTAACTAGCATGTGAACGGGAAATCGCCAAAAAGCATAATTTAGAACAAAGGCACAAAGTAGATAGAACTAATAAAAGAGAAACATTGAGGAAACGTTTTTTATAATCATAATCATATTCAATAGAATTTATTTTCTCACACACCTTTCCGGTAAGAGAAATTTTCGAACAAGTAGGATTCTCTGGGTCCTTCTTGCCACAAGTCCCAAGAGGGTACTCACTGACTGTGAATGAAGCTCTTTCATCTATTAAAGCATTTCTTGCTGTTGGGTCTAGAGTCGTTAAGTAGAAGTATGGGATGCCACTGCCTTGGTCCGGAAGTCCATCACTAAATGATACCACATTGCTGCATATAGATAAATTTATTAACTTAACTTCAAATATTGAAAAATTAATAAGTTAATTGCGAAATCCAATGGTCAATATTAACAATGTATGAGGTGCACCAACCCAGCCCAAGAAAGCTCAAATATCACATAGGGATGCTTAAGGAATTGGGTCCCACAACAGGACTCCAGGCTGGCCCAGATTGGATGCCTTGTTTGCGCCCCAAGTCGCCACGACTATAGCCAGTAAACTATAAACTGGCTGTTGTCATTGTGGATGCCAACAAACTCTCCCATCTCAACGTTACATGTTGTGATGGTTCTCTACTTCGTATGGGGAAAAGTTCTGTAGAGTTTATTGGCAAAGAATATTTGAGGTCCAACATGGGGCCAAGGAAAACTTTCCTAGGCCATGCTAACCTATAACCCATTGACCATCAGATGCACCAAGAGTTGTCACAGTAGTGGACTACAAGAAGGAGGAAGACAGAAAACCTCTCAAATCACCGAGCTCGGGAGCATGATGACGGCAGTTCAGCTGTGTTAGCAAGAAGGGGAGAAATCTTTGGTGATATAGCATGATTGCAACAAGAAAATTAGATGAACTGAGAAAAAATTGGAGATGCAAAGGAATCCAGAGTCCCAAATAAAGGGCGCACAAATTGCCCACATGGAGCATATGAAATGCAGAAAACAGATGACATGGATGAGGGAAATCAGCAGAGACACTGGGCTAGATAGAGGGGCCAATGAAAACCACTGCAGAGGAAATGCTGTGAGATAGGAAGAAGTACTGAGGAAGACAAACCACTCACCATGGTACAGAAAGGAGTTGTCAATTGATTCAATTTGCACACATAATGCAGAAATTTTAAAGATGTATCAAATAATAACAGTAAGAAATGCTTACCCAAAGGGTGCTCCATCCAAATCAGTTGAGATAGTACTGCAAAGAAACAATAAGCTGTTTAATTGATTCCGATATGAAATCAGGAAGAAGTCTTAAAGCTGCAATTTATATGATTTCATATTCAACTTTGCATCTATAAATAACCAATCTGTAAATTTGAAAAAGGCATACACTAATCTGTGAATTAGAAAAGTCATAAACTTTGAAGAAAAGGCATACAGAAGTGCGACCCTGTCAATCAGGAATGTTGCTGTGGTTTCTAACGAACTGCTGTGATTTCTAACGAACTCCCACTTCTGTCGCCGGGTTTGATGGAGTCAGTTACAGCTGGGCTCCCATATACAAAGATTGGTTACGTGCTACAACAAGGGGGTACTTTTTCACCACCTTTCAGCGAGAACCATCTCCGCTGTGAACAAGAGTAGTGTTGGAAAGTCCGGGAGGCGCGGGAGAAATAACGGGTACAAATGCTCCAGGATTACAAGAGAGGGTGACGCTACATCTCCACCCAAAACCTTTAGGTATATGGGTCACCTATAACCGATATTTTATCGATTCATATGCGATGTGGGACATTTAACCAGCCACACTTGAAACCCAACAAGTAGTTTCGTTGTATCGAAAAACTCTTTGTATACACTACGTTGGTTGCATATACATACATCGATTAGTTTACACACCAAATCAAAAAACAAACTAAAAACTCAATAAAACATGAATATAAATATAAACTTAACAACAAATAAATAAAGTGATGAAAATAAAAAGCAGTAAAGGAATTGAAAGAAGTAAGAGTGATTACTTCAAGACACCCCAGAAATTTGAAGAGACCAACCAACGAGCAGTTGCAGCAGCATCGTTTGGGTCAGGTTTTGTTGAGATCGACAGCAATCTCCCTTGTACCACAGAATTTTGGGAACACGACAAGATAAACAATAAGATCAAAGGGAAGAAGACCTTCATTTTCATTTTGATGAAACTCTCAAGCCCAGCAAGTTTTCTTTTCCTTTTATATTTTTTTGGCTTAATTACACTTTTTTGCTCTTGAGTTTCTCAAAGCTGTGATTTTGTCTCCCTAAAAAAACAACTCTTTCTATGTCCCTAACTTTACTTTCGGTTGCAATTTTAGCCCCCACGCCAATTTTGATCTACTGAGCGTCACGCGTGTAATTTTTTTATTTTTAAAATTATTTTATTTTTTGTTTAATTTAAAAACAATTGTAATTTAAAATTTTTTGTTTTTTTTAATTACAAAAATTAAAAAAACATAATTTTTTGTTTTGTTTTTTATAATTACAAAAGATATTTTTTTTGTTTTTTTATTACAAATAAAAAAATGAATTACAATTTTTTTTGTTTTTTTATTACAAAATTTATTTATTTTTTAATTACAAAATGAAAAATATTAAAAAATATAAAAATAATTAAAACATTACACACGTGGCATACACGTCAGTATTGACCAAGTCAAAATTGGCGTGGGGGCTAAAATTGCAGCAAAAAGTAAACTTAGGGGCCTGAAAAGAGTTGTTTTTTAGGGGACCAAAATCACAACTTTAGGAAACTCAAGGGGCCAAAAGTGTAATTAAGCCATATTTTTTTTATTTGTTATTATCTTCAACTTCAAGTTTCCAACTCGTCGGTAGTGACCACGCTATACAACAACGGAATGCCCTATGTCCGGGAACTTTACTGTGTAGTATGGAAGTTTATAAACTTTTTTTTTTGTCTGGTAGCCTAATGGGTAGAATTCCCCTTATAAGATGAAAAAGTGGGGTGTCCGGGGTTCGAACCCCGGCCCTTGCATATAATAATGCATTGTCCTACCAATTGAGTTATGCTCACGGGACAAAAGTTTATAGACTTTAATCATACATATATAATAATATAATATATACCTTAAAACAAAAATCATAAAAGGATAATTATTTTTAGTTTTTATTTATGGAAAATATAGTGATACTTCTTATTCTTAGTTTTTAATTTTTAATTTAAATTATGAATATTTCATGTGGCCAAGTGACAAGCATCTAACATCACTAAAATGCCAACTCAACAAAAAATTGGAGTGGCCTTGTCAAAAAAAAAAAATTGGTGTGGGGGCTACAAAATCAGATAAGGGGTAACTTAGGCGCTAAAGTCACACAAAATAAAATTAAGGGGTCAAAAATTGCACAATTAAAAAATTTGGGTTGAAAGTGTAATTAAGTTTTAATTTATTTTTAAAATATTTTTATTAAATACTTACAAAATACTTCTTATATTTTTGGTAGTGGAATATTTTTCATATACATGCTGATATTTATATGATGTTTCACAAATAGGTAAAAAAAAAATTAGATAATGTTGTGAGCATTCAATAAATGATTCAATTTATTATATGAATTAGAAGAATTGTTTTTCGATGAATAAGATTTAGAAGTTGTATTTTTTTTGGGATGGAGGTAATGATGCATAAGGGACTCAATCAGTAAAAAAAAGAATTGAGCTATTTTAGCATACTTTGTTGATATACTAACATAATTATACAAAAATAAAAATAGAATATGATTTATAAGAAAATTGATTGTACCTGATCAGAAGGTGACTGCCGACGCTTTATGTTGGAACAAAATGTGTTTAACATTATCTCTTGAGAGTTTTGATGATAACAAGGTATTAAAAATTGTCAATTGGATACGCTAATATTTGTTCAAGTGTACAAGACTATATACAAAAAATTTGTGTCTACTTAAAGCTTAGGTACTAGAAGAACAAATGAGAGCAATGGATCAACAAAGTAAGTGAAGCTTAATGCATCTGAAGACTAGTGCTCCTGAAGTGATGACGTGTCATCAGAAGCAAGTTCATCAGAAGCAAGATCACCAGAAGCTGAAGTTCATCAGAAGATGAGAGACTTAAAGCTTCAAAGGCTATTCAAAGGATTTAATCACGCCTAGCATTGCAGAAGACCAGAAGAGTAAAGCTACGACTAATTCAAATGGATTTGAAGGCATTGGATGCTTGTTCCTTGAAGAGCGTTGACAAAGTACAATTGTACGAAATGTACAACCACTACCTCCACTACATAGGGTGTGTCTCTGCTACATGTAACGCCCTCTCTAATTATTTAATTATTTTATTAGATGATATGGTATATGTTTATATATTATATGGATTTTGATGATTATGTGACGTATTTGTGACGTGTGACGTGTTATTATTTTATTG
>Ga0099826_10002177_pt1 | contig 12479 bp, 3 predicted proteins | sample Mtrugardesep15_FD_76830 | JGI IMG/M metagenome (GOLD analysis project Ga0099826, IMG submission 76830) | Root nodule microbial communities of legume samples collected from California, USA - M. trunc garden sep15 | ecosystem: Host-associated > Plants > Roots > Nodule | place: USA: California...
AATATTTAAATTTAATTATCATTGATATTTAAATTATAAAGAAATGAATTTATTTTTCTTAAATGGTGGTTCAAAATTACTATATATCATAAAAATATTTATTTAAGTTATAATAGATTAAAGGGTAGTGTGCATATTTAATTATTAAGGGAGATGATTGTAATTCAAGCATCTTATAGGGACGGGAGTATACATTTTTCTTTTCAAGGGAGGGGAGTGTATATTTAAACATAAAAGGGGAGGGGAGTGTAATTCAAGCATCTTTGAGGGGAGGGGAGTGTAATTTACTCTTTATAGAAAGGGAAATGGCAATCTCTTAAAAACCAATCCATTCAAGCATCACCGGATTTGGCGTAAATCCCACTTGATTGCTTTTTACGTTCCTCAGGATTCTCCTCTTGTAATTTTAATAGGAACTATCACTTTGGATTATATTTCAATCCACACCGAATATAATATTTTGCCCTTTTCTCTTATAATTAAATCATCACATATACAATTATTTCCACATGAGTCCTGCCAACCTCATCAACAGATAACATTGAATAAATCAATTTATTCTCTAAACTATCACACTCTTTTTAATGAAAAGTTTTATTAACATTTTTTAATATTCTCAAGAGCACTCGTTCATTTACTGAATGAAATTTATGTGGGTATTGCACTCTAACAATGAATTTTATATAAATTAAAGTGGTAAGACTAGTGTGTTTCACTCAATAGAAGAGTTAAAAAAGATAATTTATAGGATTTCATTTTTCTAAAATATATAAATATGACGATTAGCTCGTAAAATATATAAAATCTACCAAATTTAATATGTTTTTTTAGGGATAATTTAATATATGTTATTAAGATATTAGGAAATAACTTAACAAAATTTATATATTTTAATTTTAAAGATTAAATTATCGAATTTCATATTAAAACTACATAGTTTTTATATTATTTAGGGATTATATATTGGAGAGAGTATAGCTTAGATACTAACTTTTTTACTATAACAATTAGATACTAGATTGATGGTTTTTTTTTTGGTCGGTTATTGAAGGTTAATTTATATATTTTTACACAATTTTTAGTATATTTTCAACTCATAATTAAGAGTTTCAATGACAAAACCACAAGGGTAATTTCACTATATATAGCCAGTGACCACTTCATTGTTCAGAGCCTTTGTCCATAATTAAGAAACAGTGTCCTTTGTGTCCTTTTTCCTATTGTCCTCACAAACATGGGTCGCCATTTCTGTTCTTTAAAGCAAAAACTAAGAAAAGGTTTATGGTCCCCTGAAGAAGATGAGAAGCTTTTCAATTACATAACCATGTTTGGTGTTGGATGTTGGAGTTCAGTTCCTAAACTAGCTGGTAATACTAATATTAATTAACATATATACTTACATATCAAGTTATCAACATATATGAAAGAAAAAAATTCCTTATCTTTTTTACTTTACAACTCTCTATTTTTTTTTGTATTGCAGGGTTGCAGAGATGTGGAAAGAGTTGTAGATTAAGATGGATCAACTATTTGAGGCCTGATTTGAAGAGAGGAATGTTCTCAAAACAAGAGGAAGATCTTATCATCAATCTTCATGAAGCACTTGGAAATAGGTAACATATATTATGTACATTGAAGAATATATATATGTTAATTCATAATGCTTAAAAAATGATTAATAATTTCAAATGTTTTAGGTGGGCTCAAATTGCAGCACAATTACCAGGGAGAACAGATAATGAGATTAAAAACTTTTGGAATTCAAGTTTGAAGAAAAAGCTAATGAAACAAGGGATTGATCCAGCTACACATAAACCCTTCCTCAATAATGAATCTCTTATAAAGGAAGAGAAGGAAAAACCATCAATGATAATGCCACTGTCACAAACAATGCTAGAATCTTCACAGAAATTTTCAGAAGCACTTCTAATGAGTGATTTGATTAATCACTATAATATTAGTGGATTATCTTTAACAGAAGGTTCAAGAAAATTTCTTGTGAAACCAACATTGGATTTTGATCCATTGTACTACAATTTAAGTATGAGCAATTATTATCAGCCAAGTCTATTACAATTTGAACAGAATCAGTTTGGAAACAATTCAAGCTCTTTCTTCTCTTCAATGCCTTGTCTAAATAGTTCAGAGTTTTCAGACAACATCAACAACTCAGTTTCCAAATTTAGTTCTCCTTTGGTGAATGAAAGTTCAAGCAATAGTACTTCAAATATGAGTGATTATTATCAAATGAGCAACATGATTAATGAAAATGCAGGTGGATTAATCTCATGGGAAAGTGAAGAATTCATCAATAAGACAAGTTCATGGCAAGAAGGACAGTTGCTGAGTCATAATAATTCAATAGATTTCAGTACCTATCCTTTAACGTCACTGTCAGAAGATCTAAGTAATATTGAAGCTAATTTTGATGTATTTCACCATTTATGAACTGTTTTTTTGTTGAACTTTTTCCCTTGTTGGTGAAACAATGTAGGAAAAATATATAGTAAGATGTTGATCGATAGCATAGGAAATTTCTAGCAAAAATTAGAGAATATTATTATGATGGTTCCCCCTTTTCCCTCACCATATAATTATTTTCTCCTATTGATGTGTTTGTTTTAATTTCATGAGCAAAAAGTTTGATTGAGAACTATTGCATATTATTAAGAATATGAAGTTAATTTTTTATGATCCTTATTTGTCCACATGCCTAATTACTTAATTGATCATTATGTACTAGTACAATTATTTTATATAAACACTTTTGTATTAAACTGTACCATACATATATACATACATGCATGATCAACGTATGGATAAAAACATCGAGTGAATAATATTATTGTGGTAATTAAGATAAGTTGGTAAATTCTATGGTACATCCAAAATTTTAAGTGTATCAATACACTAAAAATAGCAATTAAGTTTTGTGAATGATGAAAAAAGTAATATTGATATCCCTTTACATTGGAGAATATACCATTTATTAATTTTTCAATGATCCATCTGTTATATACATTGTCCTACATTGCATGTACGTCGGTGCATTTCTGAATACATGCAATTATTACACTCAACGCACGAACAGAAATATAAAATATATATGAAATGAATGGTGGGATTAATTTGGTAGCTAGAGATATTTGTGAAGAAGCTGGCAGAGGTTAGAATAAGAAGATTATCTTCTCCAATCCATGGTGTTAATTTGCTGGCATTTGATTATTTATGATTCTGCTTGCGGGCTCCATGCTACCACCATGTATTTTATGAATAAAACCCCTCCAAAAGGTTAAAATTGGCTGCTCAAAATCTGCATTATTGAAGAGAGAGATATACTATAGGGGTTGGTCTTCTCTTTGATCATATACGGTACGGGTTCAAAAACAGGTGTCCAAATAATATTTTCTTGTTTTAATAATATGATGCATTTACATTTAGTATATGCCCCTCCAAAATATAGTCCAAACACGTAGACATTTATTATAATTTTTAGTGAATTTTAAGTAAAATATATATCTCTTCCATTTTTTATAATTATTTACAAATTTCACTAATTTTACTAAAATATGTTAGGACATCTTTAAACCTTTTTGGAAGGTTCATGTTAAAGAAACTCTCTATATAATCTTTAATTTTTTGTCACATTCACAACCTGCCCCCAAAAAAAAAACAACATATACAGTCGTCAGCACTATAATTTCGTGCTTATCATTATTTTATTTATTTATAGCTTGCATGGAGCTTAACATTATCTATTTATATTTGTGTTTGTTGCATATAACGTCTTATTCTTATATAGAGGTTGACTAACAACAGTGTGGTGGATTTGGTTGGAGTATAATGGCATCTTGTTTGATGGGAAGATGACGAACATTCAAGTGGAACCTTTAATTGATTCACCACTCAAATGGTACTTTCTATCAATTTTATGAACACCACAAAAAATGGTTATGTAATTTGTGTGTGTATGTATATATGGTAAATTTTCTCTTTATTTAAAGAGATGACCTTGATAAGTAGCCGAGTTTGATCTTTAATAATTGAATAATTCATATTCAGACTTTACATATGTGTTGGTTTGTGGTTAGATTTGGATGGTTCGTTTTTTAGTTGTTTTCTAGCTGGTTCTCTTTGCGCATGTTGACTACCTTGAGATTTGTCTTCGAAATTCTGGTGGACCGATCGCTTTTGTTTCGAGATAGGAAGTTAGCATCTAGTTTCAAGTATTTGGGATGGTTAAGGTATCTTCTTTGAAGGTCCAAGAGTTGAGGGGTGCCTTAGTTATTTATTTCTGAAGTCTGGTGGGTCGGTCGCTTTTGATTCAAGATCGGGAGTCAGATCTTTGACTCAAGTTTTTTGGCTTGTTTTGGTGTCATATCCGACAGACCGAGGATTGATTTGTGGTAGAATTTGAATTAGTGCGAGAATTTGGCTCAGTTGTGGTGATGAGAAGGTGAGGATGTTGTTTGTGGTGACGAGAAGGCAGGGTGCTGTTGTTAGGGGTTGCAACGGGTGTGATGGTTTTTTGGAGTGGCTTTGGTGTGAGTAGCGGGCAATAGGTGTTTGGATTTTGTTTTTGTAGTCGTTCGCGATGGAGTGTAAGGTTTTGACTCAACTTTTGGTTTATGTTGGTTTTGGGGGGTTTCACTTGGTTTAGATGTTGATTTGGTTTTGGAGGTTTGTTTTTCTATTTGTGTTTAAGATCTATGGTGTATGCATTTTTTTTTTGTGTTCCGCTTGTATACGACGCCCTTTGCTTTGTAGTTTATGTCTTACCAGTCGTTGTTCGTCTAGTGTAGGTACTTTGTTATTAATAAATTTTACCATTAAAAAAATATATACTTTATATTTTGATTGATTGAACACGTACGTATTATAATTTTGAGGTTTCTTTACCCAATACATTGGGTGTGAGAGCCAGAAATATTACTTGAATTAAAGGAGACTCAAATGTTGAGTGACTTATAGGATCAAAGGAGACTAAAGGATTATGTAGTTCATAGCATTGTTTTTGCAAGTGAGACTCAAGTTGAAGGTTTGAAGCATATTCTTGAAGATCAAGAATCAAGGTTGGGTTTGATTAAAGAAGGTTAAGCCAAAGCATGGATGTAAACATTCTTTATGTTAGCGGCAAATTGATACATGTGCATTAATTAGCATAGAGATATCAAAATCTCCAGAACACCAGACAAAGAATTATTTGATAGGGTACATAGTCTATATTTGATAGTGGATACTTTGATAACAAAGAGTATTGTATATATTTTGGCTCCCAAGTAAGTCATAAATTAATCTCTTATTTTCTGCCGTGAGACACCCTTATTAAAAAACATATGCATCAGTATTAACACAATATCCTCTAAAAAAAGCATTGGCATTATAAAGGAATTAATATTTTGACCATGTAACTTATTCAAAAAAAATTATTAAAGTATCACCACCAGACTTGACCAAAAAAAATATATATATCACCACCATATAGTAGCTGTTAGTCCACATAATGTATGAAATCTTTGCATTCGTTGGCCATAAAGTGATCCAAAACTTTATATTATTATACTTTATAAATGTGAGATATTCCAGCTTTGAATGAAATGAATTAACTTTACATTTACTAAAAGAAACGTGAGATATAAAGGAGATGCTTAAACAACAACTGCATATACATGTTCACACCTCACACGTTTTTTTCCCACAAATTGCCCTAAGGTTCTGCCGCCAAGACACAATGATTAAATCAAACGAGATTGTAATTGGGGAAGGCAGTGATCTATAGTCAAAATCATCAATTGGAGTTCTCAACAAAATTAAGGTCAATTTGGAGTAGCATTTAGTGTTAAAAGTAGGTTCATGATTTACCATGATTAAAGTTTAAACCGTTGCTATGACCTCAATCACGGAGTGTGTGACCTTTTTTTTTCTATGTTTCTTGTTGGTGAAAGCAAAACGGTAACCTTTACAAGCAAATTGTACATTCAAACATAAAACTTGTGCTAACAAGTGTTCTACTATATCTCAGCCGGTGGTTTTAAAAAACCTCGCGAACTTACTTGGGTTACGGGTGTAGTTTTGGGTGTATTGACTGCATTCTTTGGTGTAACCGGTTATTCCTTACCTTGAAACCAAATTGGTTATTGGACAGTCAAAATTGTAACCGGTACCTGACGCTATTCCTGTAATAGGAAGTGCATTAGTTAAGAAAACAGAAAATATAAACTTTACTTTGAAAGTTACAAATTTAAAATTTTAAACTATTGATTTAAGTTGAATACACCATTTTTAACACGAAACTTCTAATTTTATTTACGTAACAAGTGTCTTATAAAACGGTCTTTAGCATTTCTCCAAACTAATTATTGTTTGTGTTCAGGCCAATGAGCGTCTGCGGTTGCATGAAAATTACGATTTGGATGCTCAACAATATGTTATTTTTATCTGACTCTCTTTTAATCACTCTCTCTTAATTATCTCTTCATTTTTTGCGATTTTCTCTCACCTTTTTGTTACTGGAGAGAGATGCTTGTGGGAGAGGATTCAAACCTTTGGTAATTGAGGTGTTTGAGCATCATTTTGAATATTGGTAGTGAAATAAAAGTATTGTAATTAACAGAGCAAACTTGTGAAAAGGGAAGAGAAAATACCACTTATAACAAGCATATATAATATGACTCTTTATGAGAAGTTTTACTCTAATCTAACAATATCTAGCTAGGACAATAAAAGAACAAGACACGAGTGCTTTAAAAGGAAATGAACGAAGAAAAATGTCTATGGAGTATTAAGTAAAGGTCCTTTTCCCTTGCCCCCCATGGCATTGGCGGCCAACTCAAGGATAAAGGTAATTATTATTTTGAATTGGATCTTCTTTAATATATGTCCACCTCAATGTTCAAGTTTTGTCAATGCCGCGATATAATGGTGTTATGTACGGCCTCCTACTACATTGACAAAACTATTACTTAAGAGATTTAATATTATTGTATGTTCACCATTGAATTTAAATTGAGATTTTTAGTTAAACTGAAAAGGATAATTTATCATCTAATCAGAGTGATATTGAGTTAATTATTATACTTCATCCGTCCCTATATGTAAACACCCTTTTATTAAAGGGAAAGGATGTTTACATACAGGGACGGAGGGAGTAGTTAATATTATTGTTTTTGACAAAATAGTTAAATATATTTAATTTTAAAAGAAATATACCACATTAAGCAATTAATGTAAATATAACAAAATTTTAAACTTATCAATGGTGATAGTAAAGTCATCCTTTCGTTCCTAAATATGTGCCGCACTTTTACAATGTGTATTATTCACATCTTTTTTGGTCATATTATAGTTAAGTTGTTTCTTTGAGTACAATTTGCGGCGTAAGGTTGGCGATGGGAAAGACACCTATTTTTGGACTGATTGGTGGGTGGGGGATGCACCATTATGTGAGAAGTTTTGTCGTCTGTTTGACTTGTCCGTCGTTCAAAAGGCGACAGTTGCTGAGATGTTTGTTCTGGGTTGGGGTGAAGGAGGAGGGGCATGGAAGTGGCGGAGGAGATTGTTGGCTTGGGAAGAGGAGCTGGTGGGGGAGTGTATGATTTTACCTCTTTTAGTGACTATACAGGTTGCCATTTCTGATCAGTTGGCGTGGACTCTAGATCCCATTAAAGGATATTCAGTGTGAAATGTGTATTGGATTCTTACGTGCGATGTCCCTTGCCCTGAAGTTGCAAAGTCGAATTCATTTTTGGCATGCAGATGCTCCTTTGGAGGTGTCTTTGCTTGCTTGGCGTTTGCTTCAGAATAGATTGCCGACAAAGGATAACTTATGTTACAGAGGTGTTATTGACGCGGACTCCCAACTTTGTGTTACGAGATGTGGAAATTTGAAAACAACAACTCATTTATTTTTACATTGCAATTTTTATGGGTTGCTTTGGTATTCGGTGACATAATGGCTTGGTTTCGATTCAGTTTCTCCAAACACTCAGTTATTACAATTTGAATGCCTTGCAGGTGGTTCTAAATCGCGACGTTCAGCTATAATGCTCATTTGGCTTGCGTGTTTGTGGGTTATATAGAAAGAAAGGAATAACAAGATTGTTAAGGACAAAGCTTGCTCAAATTCTCAAATGCTGGATCATGTCAAGTTTCTCTCATTTAGGTGGCTGAAAGCAAAAAAGTTATCTTCGTCTTTCGCCTATCATAATTGGTGTCATGATTCTCTTATGTGTTTAGGCTTTGGTTAATCACTGTGTTTTCCCCAGCTCTATTTTTTCAGTGCTTTTGTAATGACTTTGTAACTTTATTGCATTATACCTAATACGCCTTGTGTCGGGTATAACGTGTATGGTAGTAATATATTCCATTTTCGCGTTTTAAAAAAAAAAACATTCTTTGTCAAAAGAAAAAGAAGTATTTAGCCATACTTTAATCAAGAAATGTATGTGTTGTTCTATTTTACACTTTTTCAGATCAGTTTGGTTAATGTTTATCGCATAAATGATAGCTAAGTTGATTTATTTTCCAATTGACACCAAATCAAAGAATCTAAAGAAACAAAATTGGGTAGACAACAATCATGCGTGGTGATTATAGTTGAATAAAATGTTAAAGTGAGGCGTTGAATTAACCTTAGAGCATTTGCTTCTAGAGTAAATATATGGACCCCTGCCTTAGGGACATGATAGAAATGAAGAACAATGATGAAATGTGTTAAAGATAGATTCTTACCGTCATTGGGAATAATGAAGCATAAGGCCATAATGAAGCATAAGGCCAGAGACCTATTAAACTTATATAATTACAAGCACAAGTCAGAGAGGTAATTAACAATGATAATATAGATTGTAAAAAAAAGTGCAATTGATAAAAAATATATTCCCATTAGGATTTAGAATTATTGCAAAATAACTTTGTAACATTTGTGTTTGACATTTAGTGACTCGTTGATTACAGAATGAAAGCAGCTTTTTTAGCTTAAAAGTGATTATATGACCTTATTAATTCTTAAACAACTCAAAGGAAGCAGACTACTTTTTTGTGTTTGTTTTGCCGTTTCTATTTAAGATATATAATGATGATTATGAGGGCTAAGAAAGAAGAGAAAACGACCAAGTTTTTTTTTTTTAAGGAGAAAACGACCAAGTTTGAAAGTACATAAAACATTCCTTAATTTATTTTTTTTGAGGGAAAACATTCCTTAATTTGAACGTCTCAATAATATGTTTTCATCAAAGATAATGTACCTCGTCGACATCTCTTGCCATGTGTTTTTCACCGATTGTGTTTTTCACACCTAGGATGGCAACTGACCAATGTCCGGCCGCAAAAAATATCAACAATGGACATGTAAATACTCATATTGTTGGGTATGGGGCATGAGTCACGATAATTACACTATAATTATAATTTTATATAATACTAAAATTAATTATTAATCTTAAGCTTTTGATGTTTTTTTGAAGAAGTTAAATTAGCACATCCATATTAGTATCAAGGAGAATCATACATGAGACCTTAAAAAGAAGTACACTCAAATGTCTCAAATCAACAACTCAAGACCAACTCAAGTAGATTTTAAGTCTTTGATTTTTATTGTAACATGCATTTATTTTTATACTTTAGATGTTTTTTATTGGCTACATAGTACATACTACAATGTGTAATATTTATACATTGATTTAAAAAAAAAAATAGATTGTATTTTAATTACCTTGTGATGTTTTTTCTTTTTATCTAATGCTTTTTGTTTTAGAGTGCGGGTAATAAACACGGATACGAGCTCTTAATGTTCAGGGGTAGGGATGGACACCAAATTTATTATCCACGAGCTACAAGCATCATTTGTTAAGATAGGAATATTTTTTTATGAGCAAACGATAAAGACATAAAGTGTTAACATACTATGTAGTGAAATTCTTTCTTCTAGTGTCATTATTGCTCTTAACAACACATTATTTCTTTGTCCATTTTGAAATAGTTGTTTGATATCATCAACCTCAACTTCCTTTTTTATTTATAGAAAGTTCAAAATGATAATTTCTATTAAGTTTCCATTGATTTACTTGCGGAACTCATTGTCATTGACAATGATAGAAAAACACGGAAAAGAGATACATGATGAATGTCTTGAAATGCTAAGAGTTCACATCGTGCCAAAGCGTTTTTTATTGAAAGATATGTATTAATACGCTAAGTTTATATAATCCAAGTATTTTTTGTCAAAAAAAATAAATATAATCCAAGTATTTTTTTTAGTTTTTTGAGGGAGTACAAATAACTTCGTCTAATATAAATAACATACACTTTTTGAAACCCACACACAATTGTGAGGGAATGATGAAGAAGAGATGAGAGGGGATGATGATATGATGTGAAATTACTAAAATATCCCCGGCAACACATGAGGGTGTACATAAGAGGTGTATAAAAAAAGGTGTCTACCTATCTTTTTCAAATATAAATAGACTTTTGTAAAATTCTCACGTACTAATACCCTTGTATACATAATTGGAATTAGACTTGACTGCTTGAAATTAGAGTTGTCGTGTGAATAGCAATTGAGAAGAACTCTAATTGTATAAGATGATTGTTGTTATGTTTTGGAGGTTCTAATTGCTTTCAAATTGCTAGGAAATTTAAAAAAGAAACCAAAAGACCCTAAAAAAAAGGGGTTACCCTTGGTTAGTTTGACGAAAAATATGAGTAAATAAATAATGCTCCAACTCATGCAGGATGTTAAGAATCTTAAAAACCAGCAGTAAATAAGGATATATATCTCTCACAACACCTATCTAACACGAATCACATTTGAATCATATTCAATATTAGTATATAGTTTTGAAGCTCCAACCAAACAATAATTTCAACCATTAAGGGTATCACATAATTTTGCCAGCCATAGTAATTACAGACCAAGGATATGGGACAACCTAAACAAAAAAACAAAAAAAAAATCTGATTATGGTCAAGAGCTACACTACACCAACACCCCCACAACTTGTTGTAGTCTCATAGTTTGTCATTGCACCATCCCCCTTAAGCTTTAAGCGATCACTAATCATAGGGGTCCAAGAGATAGGCAAAGAAGCGTTAACCCTTTGGTGATTTATCTTCACAATCGAAGCTTAAACAATGAAAGAGTCGTCACAAAACTAATCGGTGGTGGTCAATCATCCTCGTAATAGTAAGCCTTTTGAGTTGTTTAGTGAGCATCATGCATCCTGAGGTAATGCTGGTCCAAAAGAGCTCACTCCAAATTTCCATACTAAACAATGTTATACTTTTTTCTATATGTTACTTATCAATCTGACACCTTTGTACATTAAAAATAGAATGAGATGGATCAAAGTATTATACAATAAAATAAAGTAAAAATTGAATACACTTGTTGAAAAAGATATCTTAGACATTCCAATGGTTTAAAATCTATTTGGAAGTTTGGGAGGGAAGGGGAAGAAAAAGTTGTGAAAAAGGAATGAGGAAGAGAAATGGAATAAATGATAGTCTGGCCACTTGGATGGAAGAATTATTTTTTTCATAATACAAAATCTCATCAAAATAGAGAAATTCAAAAATTGTATTAGATTTTTTAGGGAGGAGTTAAATAAATTTCAATTCAATTTCTATTGATATCAAAATAAAAAATTGACTGTCATGAGTATTCCTTTATTATTCTCTACAAAGATATTCTCTCAAATAAGATGAAATGTTTATCTCCCTTTTCCTCTTCTATCCCTCCCAAACCCTCTCCTCCAAATTAGAGAATAAAACAATTAGAAGCACAATGAGATATTAAAGAGAGACCATATACCATTCCGTCAAATTCCCATTCAAACCATAAATATGATCGCATTTAATTTCACTATAGTTTTATGCACATTCCATTAAAATATCGAATCAGTTTATCTCATTTGTGTTCTATAACTCCACCCCATTTGCTCATTAAAAAAATAAAACTCCACCCTTTTTTTTGTTTTGTCAATAGCTTAGTGCCTAAAAATTTATTTGAAGTGGATATATGAGATTCCGGAGTTCTAACCCCGATTCTTTAAATGTCATCTCATTTAAAGAATCCAAAAATAAAAACTCCACCTTTTAGTAGAACCAAATTTCCTAAGTCGCAACAAGCGATAAGTGATTGAACTCAAGTGGTTAATGAACTCCACCAAAAAACAAATTATTCAAGAGAATTTGAGTTCAATTCATATGTGAAACAATTATTGATCAAACTATATTTACCATACAACCGAATTCCGGATTAATCCAAGTCACTTTCCTCTAACAACCATAGGATTAACACCTAAAAAGAGTCCCCAAATATCTTGAGAATTTTAAATGGATTCTTGGAATTAGAAAATATATAATTAGATTCTTAAATTTGTCAATTTTTTATAATTAAACCCATGTACAAAACAAATTTTAATAACATCCATTAACATGGAACTTAATAAAAACTTATTACAATATTTAAAAATTAA
>Ga0099826_10002178_pt1 | contig 12477 bp, 8 predicted proteins | sample Mtrugardesep15_FD_76830 | JGI IMG/M metagenome (GOLD analysis project Ga0099826, IMG submission 76830) | Root nodule microbial communities of legume samples collected from California, USA - M. trunc garden sep15 | ecosystem: Host-associated > Plants > Roots > Nodule | place: USA: California...
CTAGAAGCTGAAAAAAAAAAAAACAGGTTTTGTGGGGATGCACCGAAAAATTAAAGATACAGTTCACCAACACCAAACTATAAGATGTTGCACAAACACATCTTAATGAAAATATAGACCAGCATGCAATTTAATAATCAATCCACAATGAATACAACCATGAATGACTCACTTGTTATCATGCCCACCCACCACAGTGGTTCATACAAGTACGAATAGCCCCCACTTCCTGTAAAAGATAATTCTTTGAAAGTCGGTTACAATTGAATTGAGTATATACAAGAAACACAAATATGAGGCAAAAAACAACTATTGTGCAGATAAAATGATAAAATAATTCCTTGAAAAACAAAACTTTCCCCCTACCCACTCCATATAGAAACCAAGCTGAGCCAATAGAGTTGACAAGCATCCATTTCATTTTAATATATTTAACCTATGAGGAACCGATACTCCTTGAATTAGGCGTGTCCCATTGTCAGACACGTGTCGGTGTCGGACACCGACACGACACTGACACCTATGATTACACTAAGTTATGCCATTTTCTCAAATCATGATCGGTGTCGGAGTGTCGGTGTCCGTGCTTCATAGTATTTAACTGTATGCATGCATTTTGTTTTAACATATTTAACTATACAAGAAAGAAAAAAAAAATGTCCATACAAACAACATGAAAACAATTATTTAACTTGTAGACAGTTTTTGCAACATATTTTAACATTATCAGGATCAGGCCACAACATACTCCATTTTCACCATGACAATTAAACAACAACAACGTCCAAGTCTTATTCCACTAAGTCGAGTCAGCTACATGGATCAAATTACGCCATAATGTTCTATCATGTATCATATCCCTATCCAACTCATTAATCTATAGATCATTGTTGATAGTTTATCCTATAATCTTTATAGGTCTTCCTCTGCCTCGCCTCCAGTGATTTGACACTACCCTCCATCGGATCCTTAGTAGAAAATCCATGAATCTTCTCTCAACATGCCTCTAGTGATTTGACACTACCACCCATCTGATATACTCTCCATGAAAATTAAATAATCCCAATCACTCGTTACTCCGTATCAGAGAACACAAGAAAATAATTGTTAAGAGCATCAAATAGTTGGTTGCACTAAAAATGGATAAAATACACTTACTCGTTTTTAGAGACAACACATAATGAATCTACCAAATTTACATCTATTATTGAAGTTGTAAATTGCAATGAGAATACATGAAATGAAAGGGTTGGCATTGCAAGTAAAAGTTACCTATTGAAGGAAAAGTAAAAACCCCAAAAAAATCCAGATCTTAAGCAAAAACCTAATAATCCCTATTCATAACAAAATGAAGCAAGTAGATCGAAGAATAGTACCTGCTCTAATTCCACTGGCACCGGCTTTTTTTAAACCCTTTTTTTTAACAATGAAGCTAGCACCGATGAAGAAACTGGATGAAAGAGCGAGGACTAAACCTTTGATATTATCAGAGGACATTCCCTCTCGCCAACTAGAAGAAGAAGAACTCGCCATCTCGTGGAATCAAAAACCCTAGCGAGATGGATCGAGAACAAACCCAAATTGAAAACCTAATCAATTATCTTCCTTTTCCCTTGGTTCTGGATACAGCTGTCAGAAATGGTTTGTTCTCTTTCTCTGGATCGGGAATGAATGAATGTGTTTGTTGCAAATGAAACATACAGAAAGGGAAAAGGAAGAGGGTAATAATTTTACAGTGTGTGAGTGAGACCACTAACAAAAGAACGATGTGGATAGAAGATGAGTGATACTACACTCCATTCTTATTCTTGTTAATCATCAATTACTCCGACATCAACATTTGCTTAATCGATAATCAACATACCCTTCTCTTCTTCCACCCTTTTCTTTCAATGCAAATACAAATATGTTTTCTTTTTCTTAAAGATATTTTATTAGACTAAAATAATCTATATACATTTTTTTTAAGAAATACCGACGTACTAGTACTTTATTTTTTTGACAAAGCTTACTAGTGATTTTTTTTGATCTAGATAGAATTATCCGCGCGCGCAACTGCGAACAATAATCCCTCGAATATTGTGGGACTTAAATGGACGGTAAGTTCTTTAGAGTTTTAATGTTGTTGCATGCTCAATACTGAATTCGAACCAAAACCTTAGTTAAGTTAGAAGATACCCGTTCCATATCATCTAAACGCTATTGGGTACTTTATTATTTATTTACTTTAAGCAAAATATAGAGTTGATTAAAAATGGGGATAAATATGTTTTTTTAAGAAAGATAAATATGTTTTTAAATCTTACAAAATCACAAATTTTTAAGTTTAGACAATATAAAATTTTAATGGGCGAGTTTGGAGAGATGAGTGGGTTTAGAGAGAGATCTGGAATAAATGATGTTCTTGATGAAGATTATGTTGAAGACGATGAACAAGATGAAGAGAGAAGATGATTAAAAGTGAAAAAATTAGGTGCTGACGGTTCACGTTAAATACAATGGACATGTAATCAAATGGTTGAAATCAAATCAAAAAATTTAGACATTAAAAAACTAACGGAGGGGAGAAAATTGACTAATGGAGCAAAACAATAGAGACCAAAATGTTGATTTTAAGAGTTATAAGACCAAAATGAAAACAACAAAATACTTAGGGGATCAGAAGTCCAATTAAGCCAATAAAATAAGTGTTGTGGTACATAGTTAGATCCCTTAGACATACATGATCCAACGATTGTTCCATTGATAAAAATGATCAAACGGTTGAGATAAAAAATACTACTACGGTATTTAGTGGATCACATGCAACATTGATTCACCTTAGATATTTAGTGTTAACCATTTGACGAAAGAGACTAAAACACGTAACAGAGATGAATTTAAAAGATTCAAACAGACGTTTTATTAATTATGAGATTAAAGTGATAAAAAAAATAGTTAAAGGGAAAAAAACAATCTAACATTTATTTTTATACTGAACCAAAGATTAATTCAATCCTAATATAAAAGTATTGAAAATTAAGTTAGATTTTATTTTTATTACTCATTTCGTTTCAAAATAATGGTTTTTAAAGTCTGTACATAATATTTAAAGAAATGATTAACAACTATGTTGATTTTAATTGTCAGGTCGGATGAAATTCAATAAACAAAATATATTAATAAAAGATAATAAATACTGCATTGCTTCCTTAAAAAAATAAAAATACTGCATTGCTATTTTAAAATAACAATCCTCTTAGATAGAAAAAATACTAAAGAGATAATTATTTAGACGAAAGAAATTGACACAAAGATGTGAAGAATTAAAACGAGATTTCAAACTTTTTCGTAAGCTCAAAAAATAAATAAATCTACGAAACACACGTATGCGTTTTAAAGTCGAGAGACCATATTTGGTGGAATGGAGTAAAAGATAAAATAATATCCCATTTATGACATGTGACTGTACTTAATGCACTCGTGGTTCAGATTCAGATAGTATAGTATATTTTCAGGAAAAGTGGTGGAGTAGGCAGCTAGTAATATTGGCGGCGACGACGATGATGATGATGATGAGCCAAATTGGTTTCACTCCTGTTATGCAAGTAGTCAAGTCTTCAATTACTGAAACTGAAGAAGTCCTTAATGGAAACCCAGTCTCCTCTAGGAAAGAGATCCGTCTTGGTTTGCCAAGCAAAGGTCGGATGTCTTCTGACACACTCGACCTTCTCAAGGACTGTCAATTGTCTGTCAAGCAAGTCAATCCCAGACAGTATGTTGCTCAAATTCCTCAGGTAATCATTTCAATGTAATGCAATTCCCCAAATTCCCTAAATGATCGTGAATTATTTTTACAATGCAGCTTTCCAACTTGGAAGTCTGGTTTCAGAGGCCGAAAGACATTGTAAGAAAATTATTATCTGGAGATCTTGACCTTGGTATCGTAGGACTCGATATAGTCAGTGAATTTGGCCAGGTGAGTGTGTCTTCTTTTAATTATGTAAATAAGCAGAAAATGTAATTAAGAACACTTTCCAACAACTAAGTGCCAATGATTATATTTATACGTACTGCAATTTACATCATGTTTTACTCCCAATACCCTTCTCAATTAATGTAATTGTTTTTTTCGGTTACATAGTCTACATTACATTACATGTGGTAAAACATACAAAGTTACTGTTGGCTGTGCTTCCTACTAGACATAGCGTTGTTTCCCTCAACCTGAACACAAGTAATAGCCTTCATTTTTTGGGAATTCTCACTTGGCACAGCCAACATCTCAGACACCATATCCTATCTTGGTGACAAATTACAGTTTCAACAGTAAAAGCAACTAGACTCCACAACATTTGAAAGATTTTGTGGCATATTTTTTCCATTTACTCTTGCAGTAATAAGTATAACAAACCTTAACTACATAATAAGTTCACTACAATATCCGATACCTGAATGTGCATCACTATCTTAGCTAGAAACCACATGATGAAAAAACCACCTCTAAATTGGGAGACCCCTAGATTGATGATAACAGATGATTTTTTGTTTCTTTCTGTAGGAACCAGGAATAGTATATTCTAGATCTGCTCGTAAGGAATAAAACTAACTGCAAATCTATGTTTTAGCCTATTAAACGTTGTACCAACTTGGCAAGTGAAGCAAGATTAGACATTCCAACAAAATTTAAAAGTTGAACATTCTTATGATCTTATCTTATATTTAGTATAATTAACATGAATTAGACTTCACTGACAATTCTTGCTGAGGCTAGTAAGTATTGACTATTCATATTAAATGCAGAAAGTTATTTTTCCACAGTTCTGACCAGTCCAAGAGTGAGAATGCTACTCTTATACCTAATATTAGAAATCATTCAAGATCAACTTGCTTCTTTGAAGCACCCATACCTGGGCCTCATGTAGAATATCTCTGCATGTGTTAAAATTTAACACGACTTTGTGCGCTTTAGCCCTGATCAACATATCTACTTTTTATTTTTTTTACGTTGCCTATCTATTATATGCACAATTTTCCTGCTCGGAACTTCACTTTTTTCCAAAAGCTTAACTTTTTTTATGTTTATCATTCTTTGTCAGGGCAATGACGATCTTATAATTGTCCACGAGGCTTTGGAGTATGGTGATTGCCGTTTATCCATTGCGGTGAGTTAAAATTACATTCTTTTGACTCCTGTTGATATTTATTGATTAAATATATAGTTAATATTATATTTACATTGTAAATATATTTTCCTTACTCTCTAAGTAAATTAGGATAGAATATTATATAGAATATTTATTCTGTAAATATATCATAGCTTGGTCCCCAAGCTACTTAACTCTATATAATAGATATTCCGTAGTGCCATTCAGTCACACGGTATTCCAATATATGTCTCTCTTTTCTCTCTTATTCAACAACTCTACCAGTATCATTGTTTTTTTGCAATTAACTCTTAAGTAACCTTATTTGTTTCAGATTCCCCAATATGGAATATTTGAAAATGTAAATTCACTAGAGGAGCTTGCAAAAATGCCTCAATGGACAAAAGAAAAGCCTCTGAGAGTTGCAACTGGATTCACTTATGTATTCACATTCAACTAATGTTTCGAAGTTCTATCTGTTGTATCGCTTCTGCTATTTTCATTTTAAAGGAGAAGGTCTGATCTGAATTTCCTTCTTACTGTTCAGCTGGGTCCTAAATTTATGAAAGATAATGGCATTAAGCATGTGGCATTTTCGACTGCTGATGGAGCACTGGAGGCAGCTCCTGCGGTGAGAGATAGTGTTTGTTTTATTAGAAGTTAATCCTTTATGTTTTCAGATTTTAAAGCATATATTTGATTGTTCTGTGTTTTGTTATGCGTTATGACTTAAATCAAATGGTAGTTATTGGAGTTTGGAAGGAGTTTGACTGCTATATTTAGAATTCACGTGAACCCAAAGTGGCTGAAACAGATTATGTTCAAATTTCATAGGATGAAAAACTGTAAAACAGAAGATGAATTCTATCTGGTTGATTACTTTGTGGCTAGATATATCTACATTGAGTAGTCAATATTCTGTATTCAGGGATGAAAAATATGCTATCAACTGTCAAGAAATACTCCTTGATAGGTTTCTTGAATGTTCCCTAAATATGTGTTTTTTATTCTGCAAGAGATTATAAGCTTTACTCATTTTTGTCGTTTCCCATCTATATTTTCTTATTGGAAAGGGATATGTTCCATGTTGACCAGCATTTATTAAAGTTCATGATTTTTGTAGCATTGTTTTAGTAAAACAATTAGGACCCCGTTGAATTGAGAAGTTTGATCTAATTATAAATTACTGGTTTCCCGTCTGATTTGTACAAATAATAGAATATTCATAGATGATGTGAGATTGAGTCTTTGTTTGACTATCGGGTCCAGGTCCCGAGGCCTATTGGCATTGAACTCTGCTCTTAGTGATAACTCGCAACATCTATGTAGCGTGAATTTTAGTTCTGATTTTAGTCGATTCATTTCATGATGCAAATAATGAAACTTATATTTGTAGAAATTATATCCTCTTTCCATATAAAATATTTCCCTGTTATCGTTTTCTCCATCTTTTGGTCTTTGTACTTGAAGAGAAGTGATTAATTGTTTCATGACAATCTCCATCCTGTTGATTCTGCTGCCATATACTTGACCTGATCTTTTTTTGATTCATTTTGATAATTGTTTGTCTTTACTCTAATTAGATGGGAATTGCTGATGCTATCTTGGATCTTGTAAGTAGTGGAACTACATTGAAAGAAAATAACTTGAAGGAAATTGAAGGTGGAACTGTTTTGGAAAGCCAGGTTAGCAATTGTCAAATTTTCTGACCTTAACTAGCACGATCTATCGTTTTTATTTAATTTTACCAGGAAACTGCTGCTTCTTATGGCTTTTCGTATCTGGTTTCACTCTGACAATTGAACACTTTTCAGGCTGCTCTTGTTGCGAGCAGGAAATCAATGATTGGACGAAAAGGAGTACTTGAAACAACTCATGAGATGCTTGAAAGATTGGAGGCACATCTGAGGGCCATGGGGCAGTTCACGGTGCATATTTAGAATTTATAACCCCTCCCAAACTCCAGTTTCTTTTTGTTCCATTTTCTAATTGTAGATTCGGCAGGTCACTGCAAACATGAGAGGAAGCAGTGCAGAGGAAGTGGCGGAGAGAGTACTGAGCCAACCATCATTGGCTGGGTTGCAGGTGTGATAAAACTCTTTTCCCAACCCTATTCGTTTTAGGGGAGGATCTTCTCCCTTTATGTATTTTCTTTTTGCACTAGTGAAATCTGATCTATACTATGCATTATAATAGTGAGTAGTACAATCTTCCTTCTAACACTCCTAATTTTAAGAGTCACCCTTGATTGTCTATCTGCAGGGACCCACAGTAAGTCCCGTTTTTTGCAAGCGCGATGGAAAGGTATCAGCAGACTACTATGCCATAGTCATATGTGTGCCAAAGAAGGCATTGTACAAGTCTATACAGCAATTGAGAGCGGTGAGTTTTTGAATTAATGTCAAAGCAGTTGAATTTGAGTTTTCTATCAAATGGGGAAGATTGTTGGGAGTTTGTGGGGCCAACTTAAGAAAAAGAAAAATAGAAAAGTAAGGTTGAATGGGAAGAACACAGAGAAACCGGTTCTATTGATTGTGGATATTTAGTCCGTGTGATTCCTGTTGTCCTTGGTGTGCGACAAGCATGGCTCAAGTTATTAGACTCCTCAAAACTTCTGCTAATCACATGTGGCATTACATTTTGCTAAATATACCATGACTACCATTTGAACTGCATATTGAAAAACTATATTTCTTTCTTATTTATCGTGATCTCATACCAATACGTTCATATGATGCAGATTGGAGGCAGCGGAGTTCTCATATCACCCTTGACCTATATTTTTGATGAGGAAACTCCCAGATGGCGCCAGCTCCTTTCTAAACTTGGACTATAGTTATATATGTGTTCCATTTATGGAGTAGTCTGTTGTTTCCCCACCCCCAAAGATGTTATCAATGCAGAAGAACTGTAGCAAACTGAAACGAAATTGCAATTCTTGCTGGATAACAGAGATATTCCCACTTTTGCATCAGCTTGTAGGTTGAGAATTTTGTAGCAAGCTTGTAGTTTCTTGAATTAATTCTGTCCATAATAATTGGTTAGATAAGTAGGGGGTGGGAGGTTGAAGTTTTAACTTCAACATTGTTGTTGGAGTTATACCATGGTGTTGTAATTTTTAAGTTTTTAGTTGATCTTATTTGCTACTTCCACCTACCTCAATGATCTGGTCATCTTATTTGAAAAGAAGTTTGATGCATGTGAAATTAGAAATTTGCGGGATGGCCCAGCATTAATTAATCAAACAAGTGAAGGGAATTTTTGTTTTACATTTTCTTCTCTACTCATCTCTCCCGTTAATTTTTTTTACTTTTTTACTCATAAAATTGATAGTCTTAAAATCAGTGTCCTTTTCTCATTAATTTTTAGACTTTGTTATGAAAAATTTCTCATCATGACCAAAACCACGTTTTTTGAAGACAATATTATTTTTATTGAAAGTATGAAGTATGAACTAAAAAAAAGGTAAAGTTGAAGACAATATTAATTTTTTTTAATAAAGAGGCTCGATGCATTTCATTTATAGGTGGAATAATAAATCGTGCAATACTATAAAAATTACAGGGGTTAGACATGAAGGATGACACTACTATCACTATAATTTTTTTTACCAACACTAAAGTTGGTAAAAATTTACAACATTGCAATGCAAGAATCAATAATTGCAGTAATGTTTGCAGATAGATGTTGGATGTGATCTGCTACTATCTTGGTATGGACTACAATGATAACTTGTTGATGTCCCATGTTTCTCACTCGTTTGAGAGCACATAGAAGAACCAAGGCTTATCTGTTTTGCGCCACACACAAAATAAATTTTTCTAACAAATTTTTTTGTTAGCATCTATCAAATTAAAATTTTCATTGGTTTAAATGATTATTACTTTATCGAATACATACTAATAGTAAATCTTTCAATGAATCTAAAAAAAGAACATTTTTTTTATATATGAGACTGGAGGGAGTACTCGCATTTGTTATTGTTTTTTTAATAACATTTTTGTTATCTTAATTACACGAGTTTATGAAATGATTTTATAAATAATTATGTTTTATGTTGGTGAAAATAAAATAATTTTGTTTGAATGAAGTATTATTTTTGAGAAGCAAGGGTGGATAGGTGGGCCTGATTAGCGAGACGAGCCCAATGAATGAATGAATGAGTAGTGTAGTGGTGCGGGTACTTAAAACCCTAGTTCACAAACGAACCACCCTGTGTCTTAAACCCTCTCTCTCTCTCTCTCTCTCTCTCTCTCTCTCTCTCTCTCTCTCTCTCTCTCTCCTTCTTCAACGATGAACAAAAAGACGATTGTTGAAGCCGAGATGAAGAAGAAGAACAATGAGAAAGAGGAAGCACCGCCGCCTCCATCTGATCATGATGATTCCGACTCCGATGACAGTGTTGAAGTTTCCGACTATGATTCCATTTCCGAAGATGAAGAGGTATTACTATTACATCTTCACTTACTTTCTTCATTCACTCTTCTTCTTCTTCTTAACTCATGCTTAATTCATTCTGCTTGCTTACTTGTTGTAGGACTCTTCTGCAGATAGCATCGACAGTGACGACTCATCTGATTCTGACTCTGATTCTAAATCTGAATTAGAAGATGAACAAGGTGCTTCACCTACTACTGCTCATCATCATGGCTCCGACGACGATTCTGACTCTCAAGACGAGGAGGAGGAGGTCTGCTTCATCACTTTCTTTTCTCAATTTCGATTCACTTATTAGCTCTTTTCACCTTATTTGCAGCTTATAGCTCAAGCACGCTTATGCATAAGCTTACATATGTTATTTTTATAGAAAAAGATAAAATTAAGTTATATTGTTTTTATGTATGCTAAAAGCTGTTTTTATGAGCTATATTGGAGAACTTATCAAAGTAAGTCAAATAAAGCTTGTGAAAATTGTCATCAACTGTTTTTCTAAGCTCTTCCAAACCGTCTCACAAAACTTATGTCAGTGGATAAGCCAATTTAAACAGGCCCATAAGTAGTCAAGTTCTATAAGATAGCTTATGAAAACAGCTTATAGCTTATACCCACACTATTTAACTTTGTTTAACATTTTTCCATCAAAACAATTTGTACATAAACGCTCATAAGTGCTTGTGCTTTAAGTTGAAATTAAGTTGTTTATCCAAACAGTCCCCTGCTATTATGATATCTATAACTAGGAGGACCGTGTTGTTGTTCTTTTTCTATTAATTAATGTGTTCAAAATCAATTATTGTAGGACGCTGTTGACTCAGAAGGTGGAAGTGAAAGCTCCGATCTTCATCAGGAAGGAGGAGGTGCTGAGAGTGATTCATCTGAGGATGAGGTATTCATCATCATCATTATAATTATTTGTTGTAATCAATTCCCATTTATATTACTATGGACCTGAATTTGATTACTCTGGCTCTCCTTTTTCCATAGGTGGCTCCTCGAAATACCATTGGAGAGGTCCCTTTGAAGTGGTATGAGGATGAACCCCACATTGGATATGACATCAAGGGGAAGAAGATTAAGAAGAAAGAAAGGGAAGACAAATTGGGTTCCTTTCTTGCAAATGTTGATGATTCTAAGAATTGGTTAGTTTCATATATCTATATCAACTTGTTGTCTCTATTTCCATTTTCATTATTGCATTCTTTTTGTACTCACTGACACATGTAGGCTAGGTACATACAAGTGTGTCTTCTATAACTTTTGAAGTCTTAAGTTTGATTAAGAATGCTTTGTATCTCTTTCTCTCTAAGTGCGTAGATTGTTAATAGGATGCATATATTTGTAATACATTGGTCTTTTTAGACTATATAGATTTTGAGAGCATTTGTTGGTGTCAAGTTTTTTTTTTGGTTGCTAAGAGGATTTACTTACAACCTTTGATGGATGATACTGTATCTGTGTTTCTTGTACTTGGGATGTTTATTTTAACTGTTTTAATTATAGTACGTACCATATTTAGAGTTAGAGTCATGTGCTTTGTTCTGCCCGTTCACATCATTTGATGATAATGATCTTGAATTCTGTCCCCAGTCCCCACATATTAACATGGATGTGCAGATTTAAACTGAATGATGATGTAGAAATCTGGCCTCATACACTAATTCTCGATACTTTCATTTACACGTTTCTCTATTGAACTCTAAATTACCAGTGTCCTTTTCTCTTAAAAATGAAGAGTTAAGACTAAAAGGAAGCAGTACTTGTAGGTCAGTTAGGAAAGTCAAATAGACAATAGTGAAAAACATAATTGTATGTACCTAGCTTATATATATCAGTGAGTGAGTTATATAAACAGTTACACAATTGTATGTACCTAACCTATATATGTCAGTGAGTGAGATATATAAACAATTTGTAGAGAATATTAATGTTTACCAAAAAAAAACAATGATGAATGAAAAGTTGCTGAGCTACACCTAAAATAGCTCAAACACATGAGAGGAGGATCAATATAGGCTCCAGTTAAAGAGTTGATTGCATACATGATAGTCTGATAATTGCAGATAGAGGTAGACCAAGAAAGACCCATGTTAGGCTATTATAAAGAATCTAGAAATCGATAACATCATTGAATAATTTGTCTTAGGAACATAATTGGATCATCCAGTTGACATTGTTGTTGTTGTTATTGTATAAAGAGTCCTGTGTACCAACAATATTTTTAGAAATTTCAGGATGTGAAGTTTAAAAACCGAGATCCATTTGTGTTTACTTTTTTTCGTATTTCTTTCAGTGTACATGTCATATTTTATTTTCACCATCAACCATAGATTCCTGATCTCCAAAATAGTCATGATTTTAGTATTTTAAATTTTTCAGTCGGTTTCAATGTTATAGTTTGGTTTGTTTTCGCTTAACTCCTATTGTGATATTATTTCCCAATGGTTGAGTTTTCTTTCTAGAAAACATCATTGATTTGCTTTTATTCTTGACCATTTAGGCGGAAGGTCTTTGACGAGTACAATGATGAGGAAGTGGTGTTGACAAAAGATGAAATCAAAATGGTGCGCAAACTAATGCAGAATAAGGCACCACATTCTGACTTTGATCCGCATCCGGTCTGTATTTACTTTCTTTCATTTCTTTCTTTTTCTTTCTTTCTTTCTTTCTTTCTTTCTTTGAGTAATAATATAAGTTTTGAAACTCAATTAGCATGCGTAATTCCTTAAATGCATATCTGTTTTGTAATGTGCAGGATTATGTTGATTGGTTCAAATGGGATGATGCCAAGCATCCATTGTCTAACGCACCCGAACCCAAACGAAGGTTCATTCCTTCAAAGTGGGAAGCTAAAAAGGTAACTATTTCTTCATTCACATTTTGCACATAATTTGAAATAAGTCAATTAGGTAGA